>JACLAB010012896.1_pt1 | contig 85366 bp, 38 predicted proteins | sample 8027921 | NCBI WGS metagenome assembly JACLAB01 (sample SAMN15725117, study PRJNA655200) | protist metagenome | isolation source: fluorescence activated cell sorting (FACS) single amplified genomes of... | place: USA: West Boothbay Harbor, Gulf of Maine | collected 2000-07-19 | reverse complement strand
ACTAAAAATACGCGCAGTGCGTGTGTGGACTAGTGGTAAATTGTTCGCGTGTGATATCGCCGGGGCTTAGGATCACGCGGTGGCGACCGGCGGGGATGTGTCATCCCGGGTGGGCGGAGCGAGACGGCGCTTGACGTTGGCTACGGCGCCTTGGAACGCGCCGGTGATGGCAGCCCAGACGAACAACACGGCGATGGATATGAAACTAAAGAATCCAGTGGGGTTGGTTAGCTTTGAGCGCAGCAAAAGCATGGCGATGGATCGTCGACGCTTTTCCAAGGCGGCGTTGCACGCCGAACGCTCGGCGCCTTCATAAATTTCACACACCACGGATTCTCTTTCGTTGCGCAAGATTGCGCGCGCGGTTTTGAACGCCGCGGCGAAAAATGCACGGAAAGAAAATGTCGCCATCGAACGCGCGAAGGATGCTTGGGCAATCTTGACGAGTTCTTTGCGCAACGGCGGTGGCGGCATTAAACCAGAAGGACTGGCTTTGAGCGCCACGCGACGCAACGCCGAGCCCGCAGAAGAATCGAAAAGTTCGTTCATCAGTCGCGTCACGGCTTCTTTAGCGTGGGCATCAGTGCTATCAAACTTCTCATCGCCTTCAGGGGCATCCGCGGCGTTGTTTGCTTGCTCGGACAACGCCACGAGCTTGTTCCATTTTAATCCACCATCCTTTTCCAACAACATTTCTTCCAATGCCCGCTTACCTCGAGGCGTTCGAGGAGACAACGCGCGGAAGATAGCTGTCGGTGCAGCAACTTCATACATGTTACAGTTTGTTCTCGCGGCGGCGAAATCAAGCGTCGTGAGTGATCGGATGACGAACACCATGTACGGAGGCAAGTTGAATCGGTACGCCGTTGAAATCTTTGTCAAGTCAAGCACGAGCTCGGTAAAGTTCGATCGCACCTTTGGGTTGTCGTCTTCACCATCCATGCACGTCTTGAATGCTTGTCTGAATTCATCATCTGAAATTACCTTCCACGAACCCGGGCCGCCTTGGGTGTAATCCGCCTGGTTTCCATTTTCGTCAATCCACATTTGCGGTTCAGCGGGCAACATGTCCATGATACGTAAGTTATCAATCAGCTCACCCCATTGAGAGTTGAGAATGTTTAAAATACAGTTTGCCATCGCCTCTTGCTGATCATCATCGACGCGGCAGATTAAGCCAAAGTCCAACAACGCGAGCTTACCGTCGTCGGTGAACAACATGTTTCCTTCGTGTGGGTCGGCGTGCACTAAACCGGTACGGAACATTTGCGCACTGGAGCACTCTACACCCATTTGTACCATAAGTTTTTGCTCTTCGAGCGATAACTTCTTCATCGGTCGGCCGGTGATCCATTCCTGGGTCAGTACCTTTGTCGATGTCATTTTCTCAAAGTGCCTAGGCACAAAGAGATAGTTGAGAAACCGAAGCGAACGTCTAAACTCATCCGCGTTGCGCGCTTCTACGGTGTAATCGAGTTCCTGGAAAATCCCAGCCCCGACTTGATCAACAATTTGCGGCAAGTCTTCCGAACCGTTCACTCCGGATTCTTCAACCCAACCAAAACCGAGGCGAATGATGTGCAAGTCGCGCGCGATGCGTCGCACCATCCCGGGTCGCTGCACCTTGACTGCCACCTTGCTTCCATCGTGCAACACGCCCTCGTACACTTGTCCAATACTCGCCGCAGCGATTGGCTCAGCACTCAACTCTTTGTACAAGCTATATTTCGGACCAGGGGCCGGAGCGTCGCGCTCGCGCACCGCTCCCGACCATCCCAACTCGCTCTTAATGATTTCATCCGCCACGGCGCTCGAAAACGGCCCAACTTGGTCCTGCAACACCATCAACGAGTCTGCCGCTTCCTCACCGATGATATCCGGTCTCGTACTCAACGTCTGTGCGAGCTTAATGAACACTGGTCCTAACTTTGCGATGCCGTCTCTCAACGCCTTGCCTCGTTTCCTCTTCTCCAGAGGAATACCCATTCGTTCTTCGTACATCCACGTCGCGTACACCCCGCCAATCACGGATAACACCTCAGCGATTCTTCCCGCTAACTCCGTGGGAGAGTTCTTAAAAAAATCACCAACCGCGAGCATTTTATCCGTAAAGCCGTAACTCGGCGAAAAGTTCAACACAATGCCTTCCAGCGTAACCTCTTCCGCGCTCTTTGACGTCTTCAGCGCCGCGTCCAACATCAAGTCATCCGTCGAGCGCTTCACATTCCCTTCCTGGGCGTCGCTCACGTCCGTCTCGGGCGACGCCACGGACGTGAGACGCGAGTGTCGCTCGCGGCGCGGCGCGCGCGCTGAGGTTATCCACTCGCGAGGGCGCGTGTGCGGCGGTCTCGCACCCGGTGCGCGCGCGCGCGCGCGTGCGGGGGACGAGCGCGAAGCGAACGCCATGCCGCGGGTGTGTGCGACGTGGGCGCGCATCGTTCGCGGCGTGTGCGAGGGCGGAACTGGCGACGATGGGCGAATTCGACTGCAACGTCACGCAAAAATGACTGAATTTCAGCGCGCGCAGACATTTACGCGTTTTGAGCGTCGAGAGGCGCACGGGGTGCGGATATAAACGCTAAGTATACGAACAAATTATTACAATGGGAGATATTATGCGCGCGTTCGCGCGGGGGAGCCAAAATCTTCGGCGGGCGGGAGCGTCTCGGGCGGTTTCGGCTCGTCTTTGATTTTGAGCTTCTTCGCGGCTTTCGACGCAGAACCGGGCGTTGCGCGCCGCGGCGTACGAAGCTCTTCTGGGAGAGATTCCTTGATTGACTTGAGTTCGGCGATGAACATGGCGTTGTGCGCCCAGCCCGCGTAGGGGCCGAAAATGTCAAACATTTTATCTTCAACGGCGCGCATGATTTTTGGCGTCACAGACTTGGCCTCGCGGAGTTCCGGCATGTAGTGCTCCACGGCGAATTGCCACACATGTGTATCCACGGGAATAGCCTCGTGCTTGTCAAGAGAAAAGAGACACGCACACGCGGAGACTTTGGGGCCGATGCCCGGGCACGCCATGAGCGCTTCGTGCGCTTCGGCGTACGTCTTTTCGTCTCGAAGAGACGCCAAATACGCCTCTGGAGATTTCCCATCGGGATTTTCCGCCAACACTTTTGCCGCACCGACGATGAATTTGGCGCGGTAGCCAAAACCTAATTCACGCAAGCGTTCTTCCGTGGCTTTCGCTAATATCTGTGAAACGCTCGGAAACGTATAAAACGCTTCGTCGCCCTTTACAGCCGCCGCCTCCTCGGGCTCAATTTTCTCATCTACGTCATCTATCGCTACATCCGCAGCCGTCACTGGCAACGCATCTCCATAATGCACACACATCTTCTCCACCATCCCATGTATTCTCGAAATATGATTGTTACTCGAGCATATAAAACTAAACAAACATTCGCTCGCGTCTTGCCTCAACATGCGCGAGCCTCCGACGTACGGAGCCAACGCCCGAAACCTCGCATCATTCGCCGCGAACCCAGCGTGCATGTCCACTAAAGATACATCCGCATTAAAATAATCCCTCACCACGCGATCGTCGTCGTCATCGCTCTCGCTCGCTGGTCGGCAATACACTTTATACTCCGCGTCCCCGCTCGCGGTTTCTCGTACGCGCACGACTCTAGCACCGATCACTCCGACGTAATCGCTCTCGCTCGACCCTCGCGGGCGCCACCGAAAGCTCTGCCCTGTCGGTAGCGTGTATTTCAACCGCAATTCGCCCGCGTGCATGTCGCGTAAAGGCACCCAATTCGCATCAGTGCTCGTCACTGCGCTGTGTGCGTGCGCCTTGGTCATGACGCGCGAATGTGCGCCGCGCCGCGACGCCACCGATGCGTGCGCGATCGCACGCGCGCGTAATGAATGCAACGCGCGTTGGTGCGTCGATGCGATGCGTGACAACGCGCGAGGCATGCACGCGTCGAGGTGTGGTGACGCGCGTGTTGGTACCTGTTGAAACGCACTGACGGTTACGAGTGTCCCGAGCGTCAAATGTGAAGCATAATTCGACGCAGCGCGCGTGACGACGGACACGGACGCGAGATGCCGGTGGCAGAAATTAAGGTGCGTGCGGTTTCCGTAGAGTTTGGATGCGCGGGTGCGCGCGCGATGACGCAGAGTCGATTTGAATGTGACTTTTGGACTGACGCGCGCGCCTCGCTTGTGTTCCTCGTCGCGACGAAAGATGGTGCATAACGGCCCTTGGGGTAAAGCAGGGGCTGTAATACACGTCAATGTGGAGGAATCTGATCGTAAGAGCGATTTGAAGCGCCGGGTGAGTTCGGCGACGGGTATTCCGATTCCTGAGTTGAAGCTCATCATGGTGAGTCCGGCGCAAATCGCCGCCGGGAGTAAAAAGTGTCCAGGTCTCGCGTACGGTAATTGTGGCATCGTCGAGCAGGTGGGTATGGCTGTGGTGCAAGCAGCGACGGGGGAGTCGCCGTTTAAACCTCGGCTGTCGCCCAATCGCGTTGATAATAAGGGAAATTGGACATTTGCTGATTGAGACGCGCCTCGCGTCGAGACGCCGGCGCGTCTCGGTTTCGTCATGCTAGTATGTAACAGTGGTGTATTCAATCATTCGTCTATTCGTGATCGTACGCGTATTGTTCGTAATCGTTGTAAACCTTGTTGCCCTGCGCATCGCAGTGCACGGTGTCGTAGCAAATCTTGCAAAAAAATGCAGGAGATTCCGAAGCCATGCGGTCGCTGTACGTGACAAAGGCGCTGTCAAACACGCCGCACACGCCGCATCCTCTTCTGAACACCCGACCTTCGCGTAAAACGAGCGGAAACATGTCATGCGCGGTATCGTCTTCGTTATGTGGCAAACGCACGTCGCGAACGCGCCACTTGTGTTCGCATTTACCTTGGTGCGTCATCACGTAGCTCTTTCCGATGTGCAAGGGGACGTCGGCAAATTTCACTCCGTGCATGTCTTGGGCGGTAAACCCCTTACCGGACATGTTCATCTCTACTGGTGCCCCGGGTGCGGTTAAAGCATCTTTCTTTTGATAGTCCAACAGCGGTTCGGAGTAATCTACGGCGTCGGGCGAGCGCATGTCGTTGTAAAATACGCCCTCGATGAACAAGAAACCATTCTTCGAAGGCGCGTGTCCCTCACGTTTCGCCTGCACGTCTCGTAAACAATAGATCATATCCTTGAAGCACACGATTGGGGTAGATCCGCGCACGATGACATCCATCACTAAGTACCCTTGCTTGACGGGATGGAACAGTTCAATCCAAATCATCACGTCTTGTCCGTTGGGCGGCGCGGCGACGGCGTTCTCGTCGCGCGCGCGCTTCTCTCCAGCTGGTGCAAACAGCGGCGAAGCTCGTTCAAATTCAATCAATTCCCGCGGTTTCCATGCCACGCACTGTATGTCAATCTCTTTACGCAGCAACGCTCGCTTATACGCTCTTTGTTGCAGTTGTTTCATTTCCAACTCGACTTCTCGCATGGACGCCAACGGCGCGGTTTTCGTCGCCGTAGTCAACTCCTTACTCACCTCCACCGCCTTCTTCGCCTTCTCCTCCTCCTCCTGCGTCGCCGCCTTCTGATGCTTCGCCCCTTGTCCCCGATGCTTCACCTGATTCGCCTCGCTCGGTAACTGCACGCTCGGCATGAGCGAATCCAACGCCTTTTCCAGCGTCACCGCGCGCAAATCACTCATATCAATATCCTCCACACCGCCACCGCTCGTCTCCACCGACGCCCCAGCCAACGAACCCTTCGTCTTCTTCCCTTTCGATGGCCCCGCCCTCGCCGACGCGCCTTCACGCCCTGACGTCTCCGCCCACGCGTCCAACGCCTCGCGCGCGTCTCGCGCGCTCTCCCACGCCCGCGTCGCGAACGCATCCATCACCTACGCATCGCACACCCGACGCCACCGCGCCGAAAGATACACCCGGTCAGTCTCCCAATCGCACACGTTTTCGCCCCCGCATCATCGCCAACGCGCGCCATAATCGCGCGATAATCGTCGAATCATCGAATCGAATTTCGCGCGCACGCACCACGCGCTCGCCCGGCTTATGATTCGGCGTCTCGGGCGGACAGTGCCGCACCACGCGCATCTGACACGTGCATTCCGCGCGCAGCGTGTCCACGGCGGTGATCGTCACCGCCGAGGACGACGCCATCGTCGTTCGTCGTCGTCGCGCGTCGGCAAATGTCGTCGTCGTCACTCGCGTAACGGATACTCCGTATCGATCGATGACGAGCCGCGCGTCGACCCACGCGCGTGTCGATGGATTTTAAAATCCATCGATGCGTGCGCGGTTTCGGGTTCGACGGCGTTCGCGATCGATCGCATCGACCGCGGGTGGATGGGGTGTGTGTGTGTACCGGGTAAATACTTATGTGCCTGATCATGATTCGTCAAAGGCCACGTCAGATCTGCGTGGGTTTGTGCGTGTGTACTCCATCACACTGCGCCTGGTCATGATTCGGCAAAGTTCGGTACGCGTTCCGGAGTTTGGTGTGCGAACCGTCGGCGATGCGTCGGCCACACCGCGACGCGCTCGACGCGATCGACCGGTCCGCGACGCGATCGATCGACGCGTGCGCGTTCGAGTGTTATCTTCGCGTTCCGGGTTCGGCGCGGAGGACGGCGTCGCGCGCGCGCTCGCGTGGTGATTGCGTAATTGTTCAAGGGGGTTGATGATGGAGAAGAAGCAGCGGGTGATTGTGATTACGGTGTGCGCGGTGAGCGCGATCGCGTTGGGGTTAGGCCTCGGGCTTGGTCTTGGGTTGAAGTCGTCGTCGTCGTCTTCGGCGGTGAGTTTGGCGTCGGCGTTGGCGGCGTCGTCGTATACGCCTGTGGCGCCGTTGCCGACGCCGGGCGCAACGAGCAAGCGTCGGCGCTCGTTATTGACCACGTTGTCGGACGTGTCCAACAATGAGGTCATTGAAGACCCCGTGGCGGATGTCATGAATTTTCCGAATAACATTTTGTGTGCTTTGATTGAGCAAAGTGGCTTGTTTTCATCCGACGCCCTCGGCGGGTGGACGACGACTGGGGAAACCGCTAAGACGATAAAGTCGAGTTACACCGTGACGAGTTGCCCGTATGAAGATTACAATGCTCCCGATCAAAGTGTGGTTGCGCAGGTGTCGTATGTTCAAGGCGCTGTTACGAGCGCGGGCACGACCACGTACGATTTCAGCGCTAAAATCTGGCTTCAACGCAAGGGTAACAACAACTTGAACACCATCAACGTGGAATGCACGTTGACTATGCAAGCCTTTTACCGCGCCGATGGTTCCATGTATCCGGTATCTATTGATTTGCAATTCGACAGCTCGGACACAGATTCGACCAGTGGTGTTACTGCCCCTGAAACTCACACAGGTTACATCAAACAAACTATCACGTATGACAGTACCAATCTTGACAGCGCCAGCGTTTCAACGCAAACGACGTCGTACCTTCACAACTGGCAGTTTGGTGGGTTGACTGGTATGTCCGACTATGCCACCATCGTGGAAGACGAAAGCGCTTCGACGTTGCAATCGAAGGGCAACTACTATGCTAAAGGCATTAGTGCGGTGAGTGGTACTGTTGTCGCCGGCGCCGTAACGTCTGCGTTCACCGTTGACTTGGCCGGTGGCTACGCGAGAGTCGAGGAGGTTTACACGGACATCAGCAACGCTGGCACCGAATCGCCAACCGCCGCATGCATGGACATGTCATCGTACGAAGTCACTGGTTATGCGTACAAATTGTTCGACACGGACGACGGAAAGGAATACTCCACTGGTACGGATTTATATGACATGGCATTGGGCAGCTGGACGTCGACGACGTCGCTCGACGGCACCACGGTGCTCTCCACGGCTCCGAGTCCTTTGACATTCCAATCATCCAACCGTTACTACGGATCTGGCATGACGTTCTACTGTCAAAATTTGCGAACTCGCGCCGTTGCCGCGTCTGGTAGTACTTGCACGAATTCCGCCAACGGCGGATACGACGCAGAGTACCTCCACGGATTTCTCATCCCGACGCCAAATACCGTCACACTCACCAAGTCTGGTTCAACCACGCTCACGAAAACGTTGCAGTCGGTGGCGAAGAAAATCGTCTACACGCCCGCCGCATCCTCGAGTAGTTGCTCAGCCTTGACGGCGAACACCATAGCGGCTCCGCTCATCGCCGCCTGGACCGATCCCGCCCTCGGCACCGCGCCGACCACGTTCGACATCACTATGGACAGCACGTAATAATTGATATGTGTATAGCCTCGCCACAGCGCAGCTCATATCACAATTTTGGACTTTTACATTAATTTTATACTTGAACCTTTTACTCGCGCGTTTATTTGTGTCTTTCTTCATCCAGCCCTCACACCTCGCCTCGCCCGACGCCACCCGCGCCACCACCGCCGCCGCCGACGCACACGGCACGGTCGCATCGCGCGCCTCCATCGCCGACGCTCGTTCGCACGCGCGCGATGGACGTGATTCATTTAGACCCGGCTATTCGCGCGTGGGTGCTCTTGCCCATCACGCTCGCCATGGCGTGCGTGGGCGCGTTGCGTCACCACCTCACGCGTTACCTCGCGAGCGCACCGAAAGCAGAACTCGTAGCGTTAAAGGAAGCACATGCAGTGCAGCGCGCCGAACGCGTGCGGGCGAATGCGGGGTATTTAACCCCAGAGAGCTTTGAAGCGCGTCGGTCGTGGGCGTGCGCGGCTGAAACCGGAGCGTTACGCAACCCGAGCGCGAAAACCGCCGCACCCGCGCAAATGCTCGCCGATCCAACGCTCATGACGAGCATGTTAACCAAGAATTTGAGCATGATTGTGCCCAACATGCTCACCGCGGCGTGGGTAAACTTTTTCTTTACCGGTTTCGTCGTCGGTCGCGTCCCGTTTCCGCTCACGCAACGCTTTCGAGGCATGCTCCAGCGCGGTGTCGCCCTTAAATCCCTCGATGTCACCTATGTGAGTTCATTATCGTGGTACTTTTTGAACTTTTTTGGTCTCGGTGGAGTGTTTCAGCTCATGCTCGGGAATAATGCATTAAACGACGCGCAGGCGATGCAGGCGCAATTCGCGGCTGGCATGAACGCCGACCGCGCGTTTGCGAGCGCGAGAGAAGGCTTAGAAATGCTCAAGCACGAGCACATGATGTACGTCGCCGATGGGCGAGCGAGGAATATTTTAGTTGCGTTGAATGCGGGGAAATCCGACGCGGAGGCGCGGGCGATGGCGCAGAAACGGGCCTAGAGGAGAGACATTGTATTGTAACGATAGCGACTGAATTGCGTTGAACCATCCTTCATTCGACGTCAGTGTGCGACGCGTCATCGCCGACGGCGTTCAAAAGCGATGACGATGACGACTATACCGATATAATAGCGCACTGGGTGAACCTATTGTGCGCACACGGGCGCCGGTGCGATGACGATGACGCGCGAGGCAGAGGATGAGGATGAGAGGCAGAGATTTGATTACATCCGCGCGCGCGTCTCGCACGCCTCCGTATCCACCTCTGCGCGCACCGCGTGCGTCGCCGACGGCGCATACATCATCACCGCATACCTTCCACACGTGGTCTGCGCCTACGCGTGCGCACGGCGCACGGGGGCATGCGCACCGCACGCGCCAGCGTTGAGCCGCGTCTGGGCGCTGGACCACGCGGCGCGCGTGTCTTCGCTCGCTTTCGATGCGTCTTCATGCGTTTTAGCGAGCGGAGACGACGCGGGTGTGATTGTGATTCGTAACGTGCGGGATGATGATGACGATGATGCGCCGCAGGAGCGCATCGCGCACGGGGTGGCGATCGTGGCGCTGGCGCGAGAGCGGAGCGGGACGAAGCGGCGGTCGAGCGGGCTCGCGTGGAGCGACGTACACGGGACGCTCACGTTGCGCATGAATGGTATATTAGGCCACAAGCACGTGGTGATTGATAAAAATAGTGGTGTTATTGATGCCATCGCGTTTGGATCGCGAAATGTATTGGCGTGGTCGTGCGACGTTGGCGTGAAATTGTACGACGTTGGGAGAGAGGCGAAAATCGCGCTCGTCGAACGACCGCGCGGGAGTCCGCTCGGCATCGGTGCGCGCTCGGCACACGTGGTGTGGAACGAGCGCGGTGATGGTGGAAAGACGCTAGTCATCGCCTGGGCGGACTGCGTCAAGGTGGTGAAGATTGAGCGCGTCGATACGAAACCAAAGGCGTTGAAACATGATTTAAGCCGGTCGGCGTCGTTTGCCAGCGGAGACATCAGCGACGGCGCGGGATCGCAAAGCGGCGATTATTTATCAAAGTCACACGCCGTGCATTCCAACGCAACGTGTACGTATGCCGCAAAAGTGGTGTCGATGTTTCAAACGGAGTATTACATTGCTGGTGTGCAACCGTTTGGTGACGCGTTGGCGTTGCTCGCGTGGACGCGAGGCGCTGCGCCAGAGCTCCACGTCGTGTCTAAATCCAACACTACGCTGTACGTCGACGTACTCGCGATGAAGGATGACGTGGACAATTTGTCGTGTAACGATTATACACTGGCGTGTGCGCAGCCGTTGACGGCGAAAGGGGAATACGACCGATGTCGTCGCGCCGGTGGCGAAACGTGGTGGACACCCGGGCTCGAGCCTCGGCTCGTCGTCGCGTCTCCAAAGGATTTAATCCTCGCTCGTCCGCACGGCGCCAAGGAAACGATCGATTGGCTGAGTAAACGTGAAGATTACGTGCGTTTAATTGATGCATGTGAGCTGGCGACGCAGTATGGTCACGTAGACGGAAGCGTGCACGACGTCGGCCACAGGGTGTTGATGAAGATTTTCAACGACGGCGAATACGCGCAAACGGCGGCGTTGTGTGCGAAATTACTCCGTCGTGACGCCGCGGCGTGGGAGTTATGGATTGAAAAATTCATGCACGCGCGGGCGTTGGCGGAAATTCAACCGTACATACCAACAGAAAATCCAACATTGAGCGCTAACGCGTACGAGACGACGTTGCACGCCTTTCTCGCCGACGCGGAACATCATCCGCGGTTCCTCGCCGCCGTCAAAGTTTGGCCCGCGCGCGTGTATTCTCCGAGGTTTTTGATTCCACTCGTCAAAGCCAAGCTTGCGGCGCTGCATGATGGCGCGGATACGTCATCAGTAGTGCTCAAAGAAGCCCTCGCTGAGCTCTACTTGAATGACGGTCAACGCGAGCGAGCGTTAAATTTATACCTCGACATTGGCCGTCCATCCGTGTTGAATTTCATCGCACGGCACGATCTCGTGACGTTCGTGAGCCGCAAAAAGCTCTCATTGCTCGCGCAGCTCGACACGCCCGCGGCGATGACGTTGTACGTCACGAGTCGGGACGTATTGCCGCCGAGTGTGGTGGTGCCCGAGTTGTTTGCGCAAGGCGGATTTGGCGCGCGCGAACTCACGCACACGTATCTCTCCGCGTTATTCGACGACGACCCGAGCGGATTCGACGAATATCACGACATGCTGTTCGATTTACACCTTGAATTCTCTCCGTCATCGTTGATGGGGTTTTTGAAGAAGAGCGCGTCGTACGACGTTGGTCGATGCGCCGGCGTGCTCGCGGGTGTCGAGTCGCTCGTCTTCGAACGCGTGTTTTTGCTGAGCAAGCTCGGATCATACGAAGACGCCGTGCGCGTGTTACTCATCGACGCGAAAGATTTAGAAGGCGCCATCAAGCTCGCCAGCGAGCTCGAGAATCCACGCGAGCTGTGGGACGTCATCATTAAAGTCTCCACCGACTCGCCGGAATTCATGTCGACGTTGCTCGCGCACGCAAAAAATCTCGCCGGCGACGCCAACGCCATCGCGCTCGTCGATGCTCTCGCGTGTGGCGTTCCCATTGAAAACTTAAAATCCACATTGGTGGATTTGATGAACACGAACGCCGCGTTGACGCGGCGATTACGCGCGTCCTACGCGTCGACCCAGGCCGCCGCCGCCGCCCGAAGCTCGACGCGCGCCAAAATTGGCGCTCGCGCGTTGCGCAGACATCAGATCCACATTAGCCGTAAAAAACCAACCGCGCCGCGGCGCGAGTACGTCTAGCGCACATGTCATAATAGTAGTAGTCTGTAGCTCACATGAGCGTCGCGTAGGCGAGACGAAGCAAACAAATGAGAAAAGGCTTTCAACTAATCCACAAGATCCGCAGTTTCACGCGCTCGCGCATGCTTCGTACCGACGCCTCGCACACCGAGACTTCACCACCCAGCGCGAGTCCATCGACTCGTGTGCGACGTCGGCGACGCGGAACGCGCGTGTTACCGCGCGGTTTCGAATCTGAATTCTGTGACATTCATCTTTGAATTTCGCATCTTTTATCGCATACGTCGACGCTGAGTGTCATGCCGACGTCACCACCGCCCGCATCGCACGGTGCACAAACGCCTTCATCGTACGATGTGCTTCTCGAAGCGGTGACGTTGATGGAGGATAAGATTATGCGCGCGATCGGTGGATTGTCGCAGCGTTTGGACGCGCTGGAATCGTCTCGCGGCGGTTTTCCGACGACGACGGCGTTTCCCTCGTCGGCGACGGAAGAAAAAGTCAATGGTGCGACGAGAAAGCGCTCAGCTGCGCATGACATCGCAGGGGCGAGGAAGACGAAGCAGTTGAGGGATGTGCCGGCGCGGACGTACGCCGAGCCGGTATCCACCGGTTCGCAGCCGACATCGTCGTCGAAGAAAACTACGACCTCGAGCGATGAGAACGACGGTGATGACGACATCTTGGTGGTTTCCGAGCCAGATAACACGAAGGCTACGACGACTGTGACGCCGACACCATCTGGGAAGGAGGTGTTTCCGTCGCAGACGATCTCTGCGCCGAAACCGTCGTCGACGTCGTCCAAAGGAAAGAAGAAGCAAACGGCGACGGCGACTGCGACGAGTAAATCCAAGTCATCTAGCGTTATAGATAAGGTTGATTTGGATAAGGTCTTGACACACGATGAGCAACATTTGATAGAAACGGGTCGAGGCCGCCGCGGCGAGGCTATAGAAACTCCTCTCGGGTGGTGTTATTTCACGCGAAACAACGAAACGGCGCGTGACGTTGGGAAACAGATTGGCGTCGAGCCACTAGTCATCGTGAGCTTGAATAGGTGGACGTTGAAGTTGAAGGTGCATGATCACCTCGTCGAGGGCACGCGGTTGTGGATTCAACCGCAAGAGGCGTGGGAGTTTGAATACATCGCCGAAGACCGAACCAAGGTGTTGAAGCAACTGTACAGACGCATTCACGAAGTGTTTCCTGACTTCGTCAAGAGCTCGGAACCATTAAAGTCCATGAAGGAGGCGAATTTGGCGAACTATTCGTCATCGGGGAAATTCTACGATGAAATTTTACAAACGCTCGCGGCTGCCGAGTTGCAGGCGCGTTCTGAAAAAGACGACGAAAAATTCACCGACGTCCAGACGATTCGCGAGCGTTTCGGCGAGAAATGGATTGAAGTCGGGTTTTTACTACCGTCGGCCATCATCAATCGCGCGATGAACAAGGCTGGCTAGCATTATTAATGACTACGACAGCGAACGCAACCGCAACCGACGCGCGCTCGCGCCTCACTCATTCACGCGCCGCACACCAATCACTCGCGATGCTCGCGACTGCGCGGCATCACAAACACGCCGCTTCTGCGCTCGTTCGTCACGCCCGAGTGCTGTCGTCGTCCAGCGCGTCGACGTCGTCGTCGTCGAACTCCACATCCACCGCGCAGGTGCCGCGAGGCGCGCTCGCCGTCCTTGGCGCCCTCGGCGTCGGTCTCGGCGCGTACACGCTGGCGCTTCAACGACCGGAATTGGGGAACATTCTTCCATCTTTCGCCGCGTCGGCGGCGATCACGAATCCCGCGCGCGACGCGTGCGCTGGTGATGACGACGAGACGCGCGCGAGACGATTATCGCGTTGGCTCTGCGAGCACGGCGGCGCCTTGGATAAATGCGCGCTTAAACCCGCACGCGATGGATACTCTGGGGTGAGCGCGTTCTACGACGACGACCACAAGGCGATGAATCGTTCGAAAAGGCGCGGGAAAGAGGAGGAAATAATGCGCGTGCCGGGCGCGGCCGTCGTAAACGTCGACACCGCCGCGCGCCATCCAACGTTGTTTCACACCTACGACGCGTTATTACGCGATGGCACACTCGATGAACGATTGGCAGTGATGGTGTTTTTGATGATTGAGCGTCGTCGCGGAGAAGAAAGCGTGTGGAAGAATTACATTGACTCGTTGCCGCGTTCGTACGATACGCCGTTGTACTTTACGGATGAAGAATTAGAGCGCGAGTTAAAGGGTACAAATGTGTACGGTGCGGTGCAAGCGCAAGCGCAATCGTTGAAAAAAGTCTTTGAGCTCAAGGTGAAGCCCGCGATGGGGGCGTTGATACAAGCTGACAACGCGGCTGGCGGCAATTTGCACGCGCAAGCGCCTCCGGGATTTGACGAATTCAAGTGGGCGTACGCCACGTTCTGGTCGCGCGTATTAGCCATTCCAGTTGGTGATGGAACGCGCGAATTAGAGAGCATCGTTCCGGGCATAGATATGGTGAATCATGTGGTTGATCCCAAGTACGCGAATGCGCGATGGGAGTACGTCGCCGACGCCTCTCGCATCGATGGAGGATACATCGTCTTGATTTCGCCGCGAAACCGCAAGCTCGATGACGGCGAAGAGCTCTTCATGTCTTACGGCGACAAATCCAACGAGGAACTGCTATTCACGTACGGCTTCTCGGATGAAGACAACGAAAACGACATGCTCGTGCTCCAGCCCCCCTGGGCGAACGAGCCCGTCGAAGACCGGTCTGGCGACGTCAACGCTCGCGTCGCCGAGCTCGCCGCCAGAGGCCTTCCCCAGCACGTCATCCTCCCTCGCGTGCCTCCAAAACGCGGTTACCGCGATTTGGACCACACCACGCAAGAGATTCTTCGCATCTGGGTCAGCGAAGACGTCACAAAATCGACATCGAAGCCATCCGCCGAAACCGTATCTCGCATTCACGCCGCGCTCCGTGCCGCGCTCGGCGCTCAATCTTCCGCCTTGCGCCACATCGAGCGCGACATTGACGAAAACAAATCCACCGCTCGAGAACGCGCGTGTGCAGCGTATCGCCGCGCCGTTCGTCGCGCCATCGACGCGTATCTTGACGCCGCGAGCGCGTGGCCGCGATGAAGCCCCGTATGAAATCCAATGCACACACACACAAAATGCTAAACTTCGTACTCTGTAAAATTTAAGTCTATGAGCTTCTCGCTTGAGCGGCGGCGCAGCTGGCCCATTGACGTCACCGCCGTCGCCATTCGCGCGCGCCTCACGTCGTCGGACCCCGTCCGGCGCCTCGCCTGACGCACTACACGCACGCAAACCACCCTCGCAGACGATGTTCACCCAAGCGCGCGCCGCGATGGCGACGAATACGGCGCCAAAGTGCGTCGATCGCGCGAGCCATTATGGGAAACCCCGCAGCATGGTCGTGCGTCCGTCAGCGCGCGCGCACGATCGCGTGCGTGTCGCACAGACGCCGCGCGCGGTGCGACAACCCGATGCGAGTGAGTACGTGGATCCGAGCCAGTTCACCGAGCTCGAGCTCACGACGGCGCAGATGACGGCATACGCGAGTAAGCGACCTCGCGGGCAGTTTGTCAGTAAATTCGCCGACGACGAACCGCGAAAGGGTGCGGATATTCTCGTCGAAGCGCTCGAGCGCGAGGGTGTGAACTGTGTATTTGCTTACCCTGGCGGGGCGTCGATGGAGATTCACCAATCGTTGACGAAATCGGTGACTGGGATTCGAAACGTGTTGTGCCGACACGAGCAGGGCGAGGTTTTCGCGGCGGAGGGGTTCGCCAAGGCGACTGGACAGGTTGGCGTGTGCATCGCGACGTCTGGGCCTGGGGCGACGAATTTGGTGACTGGTTTGGCCGATGCGTTGTTGGATTCAGTGCCGATGGTGGCGATCACGGGGCAAGTGCCGCGACCGATGATTGGGACGGATGCGTTCCAGGAGACGCCAATCGTGGAGATTACTCGGCAGATTACAAAGCACAACTACTTGGTGATGAATGTGGAGGAGATTCCGAGAATTGTGCGCGAGGCATTCTTCTTAGCGGCGAGCGGACGTCCTGGTCCGGTGTTGATTGATATCCCCAAGGATGTCCAACAGCAGTTGGCGGTGCCGTACTGGGAACCCAAGGTTTCGTTGAATGGTTACTTGAGCCGTTTGCCGACGCCACCGACGTCGCCGCAGTTGCAGCAAGTGTTGGATTTAATTAAGGATTCCAAGCGCCCGGTGGTGTACGCGGGTGGTGGCTGCCTGGATGCCGACAAGGAGTTGGTTGAATTTTGCCGCGCGACGGGTATTCCGTGCACGAACACGTTGATGGGTCTCGGGGCGTTCCCGGAATCCGACCCTCTTAGCTTGTCCATGCTCGGTATGCACGGTGCAGTGTATGCCAACTATGCTATCGACAACGCTGATTTATTGCTCGCCTTTGGCGTGCGCTTTGATGACCGCGTGACTGGCAAGTTGGAGGCGTTTGCTCAACGCGCCGCCATCGTGCACATTGACATCGACCCGGCGGAGCTTGGTAAGAACAAGAAGCCGTTCTGCTCCATCTTTAGCAACATTAAGCCGGCTTTGAAGACGCTCAACAAGTTGGTGTCCCAAGAGAAGGAGAAGTTTGACTTTTCGCAGTGGCGCGCTGAGATTGAAGTGCAACGCAAAAAGTTTCCCTTCCCGGTGCCCGAGCAAGAGGGAGACGTCATCGCCCCGCAAGCCGCCATTAAGATGTTGTGCGAGATGACCGAAGGAAAAGCTATTATTTCCACGGGCGTCGGTCAACACCAAATGTGGGCTGCGCAGCACTACAAATTCGACGAACCGCGCAACTGGCTCACGTCGGGCGGTTTGGGTTCGATGGGCTTTGGTTTGCCCGCAGCAATCGGTGCGCAAGCCGCGCGTCCGGATGACCTCGTCATCGACATCGATGGCGACGGTTCCTTCGTCATGAACATTCAAGAACTCGCCACGTTGCACGCTGAAAATTTACCCGTCAAGTGCTTCATCTTGAACAACCAATACCTCGGCATGGTGGTACAGTGGGAGGATCGCTTCTACAAAGCCAACCGCGGCCACACCTACCTTGGCTCGCCAGACGACGATTACCAAATCTCCAAGGATGAGGCGCACATCTTCCCCGATTTTGTCACCATTTCCAAGGGCTTCCGCGTGCCAGCTGAACGCGTCATGCGCATGAGCGACCTTCCGGGCGCCATCAAGCGCATGCTTGAAACCCCCGGTCCTTATTTACTTGACGTCATGGTGCCGCACATCGAACACGTCTTACCCATGGTGCCCGGCGGCGGTACGTTTAAGGACACAATCGTCACCGGTAACGGGAAGAACCCCACCTCTTCTGACATGAAGACGCTCTAAATAAGAGAAACACAACAACCTGTAAAACGTGAACTTGCTTTTTTAACGAAAGAAATTCTTATTAAACAAATCAAACAAATCACGCGCACTACTTCTCGTCTTCGCCAATCCGCGCCTCCGCCTCCACCTCCGTCGTCGCCGTCACCACCGCCGTCGCCGCGGCGACTAAATCCAGTTCAGCGTCGCCAACAGCCGCGGTCTTCGCCGCTGCGCGTAAATCGCTTGCGATTCGCTCCGCATCAGCTCGTGTATGCATCTGCCCGTGCATAAATGATAGCACCCCGTTCCACACGAATCCTACGGCATTCATCCACGGAATCGTCAGGTGCTTTGGAACGACGCCAAAATTTATCACCTGCGCGGGCACCCACACCGCCCACAGCGCGAGCATGGTTTCCGGCCCAGTCTCACGCCATCGCTCGAGCACCGCGCGCGGGAGATCGACTAATTTTGAGCCTTCGCTCATGATTCTAATCGCTAAAAACGTCGGCATGTACAGAAACGGTTGAATAAACGCTTGGTCAACGAAGACGATGAATCCTGTGGATTTCGACACGCCGTAAATCGGCCTCCACTTGTCATTCAACGGTTTAAGCACGTGATTGTACAAGCGGTACTGGAACGCACCGACGTATGTGACACCGAGGATGAAAAATGACGCCACACGGTTCCAATCGAGATCAAACATCGACCGACCTTCGAGCGCGGTTTGCACGAAGACGTCGGAGACTACGCATTTGGACACGGATGACAACAATGCCGTTATAAATGGACGTTCAACCACAGTGGCGACGTACATGCACACGACGCGGGCCCAATAGTACGCCCGCGTGTTTTCATGCGTTAACGCTGTCCAACGCGACGCTCCAGCGTGTCTAAGGTGTACGAATGGATTGATGCGGTCGACGACGCTGCGCGCGCCGCCGCTCGCCTCGGCGGCTTCCATCGCGCCCTGTCGCAACCACACTGGCTGAAACGGTCGAGCGTTCCATAACTGTGATTTAAATTCTGGATGCGTGAGCACATCGAGCCACGTCCCTCCGGCGTGTCTCAGCGCGGTTACGGGTACCGCGGCGCTCGCCGCCGCCCGCCACTTGCGCATCGTCGCCAACGCCTTCTTCGTCGCCCGAACCGGATCGCTTTTGAATTTCGTACCAAGCCGCGCGCCGAGCATAAACGCCCCAACGAGCTCTTTCCTCGCCTCGTCGTGTTTCACCACATCCATCCACGACGCGCCGGCGCGTCGTAGCTCATCCACCTCGCTGCGGCTGGACGCCGCCTTGCCTTCGCGAGGTTTACACCTCTTCCCGCCCTTCTTCGCGACGTTATGTCCATGATGCGCGCGAGCGTACGCGCGAGATTGCACGTGCGCGCACAATGCGTCGCGCGCGGCGCAGATCGTGCGTCGACGCGCGCGCGAAAGCATCGGATGCGATGGATTCGGTCGGTGCCCAGGGGCCGTCCAGCCGCGATTTTCGCGAGTTCACGCCCCCGGCGTCGTCGTCATCGCGCGCGGTGCCGTGTGCGCGCGCGCGACGCGTCTGTATGCGCCTATTCTGTGCGTCTGCTGTTCAATGCGAGGCGAACGGGCGCGGGCGCGCGCGAGAATGGCGCGACATGGTGACGCGAGCTGTTTTCCCGCCAAAAAGCTGCACTCGTCACGCCTCACTCATCCGCACGCATCCGCCGCCGTGCGACGCCGTGTGGTGGCCAGTTGACGGCGCACACGCCGCGAGTGCGAAGACAGCGCGCGCGTGCGGTGCATTCGGCATTCGGCGCCGTCGAACGGCGACGGTCGACGAGACATTGCGGCGTTTTCGGCGATTGGTTTTGTGACGATTAGATTTGCGCGCATTTGCACATGAATCGCGAGGTATTCGCGCGTCATCCGCGGCGCGAAGACGCGGAAACGCTCGCGAAAGACGTGTATGATGCGGTGCACGCAACGCTGGATGATGAAGACGGCGCAGATGATGGCGGTGCGGTGCAGGGATTGGCGCGGGAGCGCGTGAGGCGCGCGTGCGCGGCGTTTGTCTCTGTCGGTTTGCTCGAACACGAAAACGCCAAACGCGGGGACGACGCGATGTCGGTGAATAGTGGGATTGATATCACGGCGATTTTAATGTCTCACGAAGTGTCGCTCGTGGAGTTTCTGGATGGGTTACCGGAATTTTTAAATGCGAGCGCGAGAAGTTTGGCTGTTCGCGTGAAGAGCGGTTCTTCGACGGTGGCAGAAATTGAGCGCGTGCTGCGCGTGCGTGAGATTCGGAGTGCGTTTGCGTTTAACAAGGTGATTGCGAAGAAGTTTTATGATTTCTTGGCGTTGCATTTCGATGTAGAGAGCGCGATTGGGAAGGCGACGGCGCGTTTGGGGTGGAGCTTGTACTTGTGCGCCAAGTGCGAGTCGCTTCCAGTCTTTCCAGATTTGTACTCGTGCTTTCATTTGTTGATTGCGGTTGAAGCATTTTTGCTGACGAATGTCCCACAAAACGCGTTGCGAACGACCTTGAAGAATATGGTGAGCATGACGGCCAAGGATGAGGAGACAAAGTTGCCAGATCCGTTGCGTTCGTTGAGCGCCGCTTCGAAAACCAAGTTGGAGACGGTGGTCAAAATGGCGGACGCCGTGGTGAATATTGTGTGTGACACTTTTCCAGGGGCACAGCAAGATAAAACCAAGCACCGTGACGACGTTGCACCGAGTGATTTGTGCGTCGAAGGCGTTTTTGGCTCTGATTTTGGCGACGCGACGACAGACGCGATGTCCGCGAGGTACAGAGCAATCGCTGGGAAAGCATTTGGTCGCTTGCTGGTTGATGAGACCATGTATCTGTACACAGAGATGAATGACATAAACAGTGTTGGTAGAAAAGTCATTGGTGATCTATCGCAATCCTGGACGGCGACGACGCATGGATCGATGGCGACGCCGGCGCGACGTCAGCGCGCGGCGCCATTTTCCCCAATCCGTCCAAAGAAAATCGAAATGGTCGGTGCTGGCCCTGCGAGTCCGTTGCATGGATTCGCGTTTCGTAGCTCACAGCAAATTCCGCCGTCGACGCCAATCACTCAGGCCATCACAAGCGCAACGTGGTTGCACGACTGCGTGTGCGCCGGAGGCATCCAAGCCAAGCTCGAAGCACTGCGAGCCTTTGTCCCGGGTGACGCTGCACTCGTCAACGCTTTGCACAAGACTGTCGAAGAACTGGGCCAGCGCATCGGGCAAGCTATTCGTGAAGATGCGTTGGTGACGACGATGCGAACGGACATTAGTCCACAAAGCAACGTTATGGATGATCTTGTGCAGCAGCGCACGAGTGAAATCGTCAATGTTTTCTTCTACTTTTTGAACCGAATTTTGAGCGACGAGCTCGAGAGGGCATCAAGGACTGCCAAGGATGACATGCACTTTTCCTCTCTGCTGAAAAGTCAGAGGTTTACTAAATCTCTACTCACGTGCGCCATGGAGGTGATTGTCTCGACGTACAAGACTTCAACGCTGACGTTTCCCGCTACTCCACATCTCTTGGGTATACACCCGTTTGACTTGGCCACAATTATCGAACCTTTCGTTCGTGCAGACATGAGCATGCCGCGAGAAATTCAGCGACATTTTAATTCCCTTGAAGAGAAGACGCTTGAGCGTTTGGCATGGTGCAAAGGGTCGACGTTGTTTGAGTTTTTACAAACGTACCACGACAGCGTGAAGGATCATCCAAATACAGGCCCGCGGGATACAAAGATGGAGCCGCCATCGACGAGTTCGCCGACTCCAAAACCACCAATCAGAAACGCGACGTCCAAGTCTGTGCTGAGCGTTGGTTCAATTGCCGAACTCGCCGCCATGGGTGGCGAGGACACGGAGCGCACGCACACGCAAGACGAAGACGAACATCTTCCCATGGCGCAGTGCCAATCGCCAGTGCGTCGGGCACCGACCAGTGCATTCACAGCATTTTCTTCACCTATGCGAGGCGTGACTACGCCAAGACGACGCGCGAGTGCGAGTGGTCCATTGCCTGATCGATTTGCACCCGTACGCAACCATGACGTGTCCATGCCAGATGGGTGCGATGTGTGCGCGTTCAAGGCGCTCCGCATGTTTTTTGCCAAGGTCATGCACCTCGCCGCGCGACGACTTTCAGATTTGTGCACACGACTGAATTTGACGCAAGAAATCGTCCGTAACAGCTATGTACTGATCGAACACGTGGTGTACGAGCAAACAAATTTGTTGTACAACAGGCATTTGGACCAAATCATTCTCTCGGCGGTGTACGGCGTGTGCAAGGCGAATAGTGGTGCAACCCAAGGACCGACTGTGGCGTTCCGTGATATCATATATCAGTACTCGAAACAACCTCAATCAAACGAGGAAGTGTTCTGGACTGTCGTGTTGGAGCAGAGCGATCCAGAGCTCGAAATCATGCGAAGAGGCGACGTGATATCATTTTACAACACCGTCTTTGTCAGTCGGGTGAAATCCTTCCTACTCACTTTACGTGAGAAAAAGCGAAGTCACGACGGGAGTACGGATGCCGAGCCATCGAATGAGCCGCTTCCGTACGGGTTATCCTCGCCGATGCGGCGCGTTCCCATCCTACCAAACCACAACATTTACGTTTCGCCGATGCGTCCGGATCGCCTCAACGCCATACAAACCTCGATGCCACCGCACACGCCGCGGTCAAAAAGTTTGTTCGCTACGATTGGCGAGAGCGCACACGGGTTCCGGCCGTCGTCGCATGCATTCGAGGCTATTAATCACGCCATGCAACCGCCCGCCCGGGCCGACGGTCCGCGAAGCAAAATTCCAAAGTTTGGCACCTCTTAGAGCGCGCGTCCGTGATACGCCTCACGCTTCAAGCCATCGCTGCAAATTACATGAACGAATGTGTCACTTTATGTGGCGTCTATGTACACGAATTGTAAACATTTACCAACCATTTACAAAAATCTCGCTCCGCTCGACGCCTCACACTCAAGCGGGCGATGGCTTCCGTCCAGCCGCGTCCCGCGCGTCGCCCGCATCGGCGCAAAAAGATCATCCTAGCCATAGCACTCGTCGCCATCGCATCCTACGCCTCGTTCGCCTCGTTCCGCGATGCGAGCGCGACGATACCAGATGTCCCGTTGGAGCGGCGCGCTATCCAACTTCCGAACGAGGACGTGGACGTCCACGTCGCGCGCGAGCGCCACCACCGCGCGGTCGACGACGAGGCGGTCGACGACGCACCGTCCACGACCGTGGGCCCGACGCTCGATGCGAGCAAGCCGGTGTTTGCGTCGTTCGTGTCGAATGGATTTCACGAGTTCATGTTGCACTGGTACGCGTCGCTCCGAGACGTCGGCGTCGAGAGCAACGTCGTCGTCGCCGCGCTCGATGCCGCGACGGAGAAAATATGTCAAAAAAACAATGTGCCATATTATAGCGATGCAAACTTACAGTACACGCACGAGGTGATGGCGACGGGAGGGACGCCGTTGCACGACGCGGCGCAGACGAAGAAGACGACCAACGACGGGCGAGCGTTTCAACAGATTGGCGCCTTGAAAGCGGGATTTTTATCGTATTTACTCAAGCAAGGGCACACAGTGTTGGTGAGTGACGTTGACGTGACGTGGTTGAAGGATCCTAGGATTTGGTTGCGTGGAGCGATGGGCGAGGCGGAGGTGGACATGGCGACGTCGACGGATTGTTTGCACGCGTCGAATTGGGACATCAAGGCGTGCTGGTCCACGCCGTTCAACACCGGGATATTATATTTGAAGCCGACGGAGCACACAAAGGCGTTTTTAGAGGAGTGGCGCGTGAAATTGGAGACGACGGAGAATAAGAATGAGCACGACCAAGATATTTTTAATCGCATGTTGCGCGCGCACGAAGGCGTCAGCGTGGAAACCATAGGCGATGCGAACGAGATACAGGTTAAATCCATGGGCGAGGGATTGAAACTAAAAGTGGGGTTATTGTCGATGCGATTATTTGCGTCAGGACACACATATTTTGTGCAAAAATTGCATGAGCGTACACCGACATACGAGCCGCTCGCCGTGCACACGACGTTTCAATTTTCACAAGCTCGAGGCAAACGACAGCGACTTCGCGAGAGTATGCTGTGGAAAGGCGACTCAGATGCGTATTACAACCAAGGTAATTTCATCACTATGAGTGATGACGCGTTCCCGAGTGCTTGGAACGCAACGGGGATTGAGAATCATCTCGTCGCCGCGGCGTGGTTTCGCCTCTCCGTGCGTAATTTACTCGCACTCGGCAAGGTTTTGAATCGCATCGTCATCTTGCCTAAGATTACGTGCATGTGCGATCGATACTGGGGACATGTGTTACCGTCGTGCTCGATCAGCGATGTCCCACCGCCGTATGATAGATGTCCGGCTGATCACATTATGAATATAAACGCGCTGGAAAAGAGTCGGTTGGAATTCCGCGAATGGTCCTTTTTGAATAATCCGCGTACGCCGGATGCGATCAAGCAAAGCTCCGCGCGCGTGCTCGTCGGTTCAAAAGCACAACACAAAAACGAATCGCACTACACCATGGCGCTGTTTGCCACGGATAAAGAAGTGCTTGAGACGTTAGGAGAGGCGACTGAGCGCGTGCTCGTCGTGGACGCCGCCGTTGAGTCCTTTTGCGCGTTTGAAGATGAACAGGCAACACAGGCGTTTGATGCGTCGGCATCGATAGCGCTAGAAGCCGAGTCGCATTCATGTGGACCAGATGGGTGTTTCGTTGGTTTTCCTCGTCCGCACGCGACGGCATCGTACGCGGGATCGTGTGAGATTTTACGCCGCGAAGGCGGAACGGATGCGTTGTCCACGCTCGGTAAATTCTATTCCGCCTTTGCGCATGATCGCAACGGTGCCGTGGTCGTGGATGTAAAAACGTTTACGGCATCCCGAGTCAATTCCACGACAAAGGATGAAGAAGTCGTTGACGATTTGCTTGAAGAAAATCCATTTAGCGCGCCTTCAATCAAAGCCGCTGTTTCAAACAAGACGTCAACTGCTGTGGCGCTCTCGAGCGCGAATGAAACCAAGCCAATGACGTCAAACTCAAAGCGTGATAGTGCGCGGTACGAAAGTTTACACGATGCGCTTCAGGGTATTCGTGCCAAAGCTGGCGAGGATGTCGTATTCATCGCGTTTGCCAACCACAACGTGGCGTCGATGACGATTAACTGGGCCAAACATTTACAGAACGCAGCTTCAGATCCTGATTCAACTGGAAATATGAAATTCATCGTCGCCGCGCTAGATGTTGAGCTTTTAGAAGCACTTCGAGAGCAAGGCGTGGCGACGTACCCAGCGTTGCATGAAAATCTCAACCAGGCGACGGATCACGCCAACGATAATTGGAAAACATTCTGCCGGCTCATGATTTCGCAACTCAAAGATCTTCTCGATGCCGGTTATGACGCCGTGTTGTCTGACATTGACGTTGTCTGGTTACGTAACGCTGCGCCATACTTTAAGTGCAACGACGACGTCGACGGATGCGCGAATATCAAAGCGGCGGATGTCATGATTAGTAGCGACAATCTCAGCCCGTCATCAGACGCGAGACTCGGGGCAGCGTACGCCCGTGGCGGTATCTTTAACACAGGTATGATGTTTCTACGCCACAGCGCGAGTGGTAAAGATTTCCTCCACGATTGGCTCATGCATTTGAGCGCGACGTCTGGGCGCTTTGCGAGCCTCACGACGCATCAACAAGTCATCAACGCCATGGCTCGCAAACAAGATTCATGGCCAGGTCTCGAGCCGTTTGTCAACGCAGGCGCTGACACCGCATCACCCACGCGCGTGTTAGAGTCAGGCGCGCCGTTGAGCACTGGACAATCGTTCAAGCTCGGTGTGCTGCCGCTGAAACTCTTTACGAATGGGCACGGCTACTTCATTTCCATGGCGAAGCGCCGGGACGAGATTCATCCGTACGCCGTGCACGCTACGTACACGTTCGATGGCAGCGGAGGCGATGCAAAACGTTATCGCTTTGAAGAAAGCGGTTTATGGGCCGTGACGTCACCCGCGACGGATGAAATGTACGTCACGTTTGACGCGACGACGACGTTTTCGGGCGAGCCAAACATCAGGGATCACATCGCCGTGTTCAAAGCCAACTTGAACATTCTACGCGACGCCATCGCGGTTGCCGTTGCGCTGAATCGCACGCTCGCGTTGCCGCCGTTGCCGTGCTATTGTGACAAGGTGTGGGGCGGTCACGACAACATTTTTACGTTTCAATGCCACTACCCGGGCAGCGCCGAGGAAAAGTATCTCCCGAGCTCCTGTCCGCTCGATCACTTCATCTCGCCGACGCGACTGCGCAAGAGTGGATTCAAATTTACACCTCTCGCATCGCTCTCGTCGGCGAACCGCAGTGAAGCGGTGACGATTGAAGGGTTCACTGGAGCGCATGCAACCGTCGACGCCGTCGACGCATTCGTCTCCGCGTCCTCCGCCTCTCGCGCGACGCTCATCAATCTCGGTGATATTCGAGGCATTAACACCACATTCTCCAGTCAACACCTTCGCGCACGTTTCAATGCGTACGTCGAAGCCATCGTTCCCGAGATGTGGTGCTCGGAATGCCACCCGCAAGGATGCGCGAATTTAATAGACGCCGAAACGCTCGCGCTCGGCCGCGTGCTCCCGACGCGTCAAACATTTGATAAATTTTGCATCTCCTTCGACGCCCCCGGCGTCGACTAGCGTAGCTTCTTAGCGTGCAATAGGTACGATAGTCATGCACACGCACGCACACGCGCGCGCACGCGCGCGTCGTCGATTCAAACCCGACGCGTTCGCGGCTCGTCGACGCCACTCTTCGGCGCCCGTCAGCTCACCCCGCCCGTTCGTCAACCACCGGCGCCGCACACCCCCCTGGCGCGCGCAGGCATGTTCACTGAGCTCAACGTCGCGTTCGATGCCGACGCTGGCGCTGCCGCGCCGCGCGTGCTCGCCGTCGTGGACCATCTCGATGCGCCATCGTCTTGGCTCATCGCCGCCCTTCTCGGCGCGCGATGCGACGCGCCGCAGGCGGTGGTGTGCGTGGCGGTCGAACGCGCACCGAAAGAACTCGTCGCGCTCGCGCGCAAGGTGGCGAAAGGGGCGCGAGACGGCGCGCGGAGGGCGGTGGAGCGCGGCGCGTGCGCATTCGTGGACGCGCACGCCTCGCCGTACGGCGGCGCGTGGAGCGTGGGCGATGGCGCCGTCGTCGCGGCGTCGGCGTCGGGGATGCCTGGGCGCGAACTCGTGGACGCCATCGCGCGCGCGGTGGTGGATGTTCAACGGGCGTGTAGAGCGAGCGAGCCGACGGAGCCGACGGAGCCGACGGAGCCGACGGCTTCGTCCCGGACGTGCGTAATTATCGACGGTACAGACGCGCTAGAGCCCATGGCGAAGGGCGCGACGCTCGAGAAGTTTTTAGATGACGTGTATGCGCTCGATGAGGCGTTGGATGTGATTGTGTGCGCGCATGGGGATGTGGGCGCGGCGAGCGCGTGGATTGACGACAACGCCGACTGCGTCATTCGATTGGAACCGTTGAAAACGGGCAGCGCAGAGGACGTGCACGGGGCGTGCGAGACGACGCACAAGACGAATGCATTTAGGGCCGAAGGGCGGGCGCGGCGCACGAGGGCGAGGTATGCGGTGAGCGAACTTGGGGTGAAAATTACCGTAGCGCCGTCGTCGACGTAGCTAGCGTTTTTAGGCAGGATAGACTTTAGAATTTTCAGTGTAATCGTGGTGCTACAACGCATCCGGTATGAATAACAATTAAACACAGAGCTAAATGTTCAAGGGCGCTAAAGACGTGCCGCGACTGCGAGTGCGGCGACGAGGGGCGTTTTCGTCATTCGTCGCGTCGTCCACGGCGTCGGCGAGCTGTTTCTGTGCCGACGGAGGCTCGTCTACATCCATCATGTCCACATCCTCCTCATTGGCGTCGATCTCGCCGAGAACGGTGGGCGCAGAGGCGACGACGATGGGCTGTTCAACCGCGGATTCGTCGGCGATGTCGCGAGACGTCGTGGCTTCGGTGTCGGCGCGAGAAAAGTCGACGTCGAGCTCGACGGCGTCTTCATCCACACTCGCCGCTTCCTTGACTGACTCTTCCACATCTTCGACGACGACGGCGTCTTCGCTCGCGTCAAGTGCGTCAGCGGCAGCTTCAGCGGCGAGCTCTTCTGCTAATTCGCGCTCGGCGTCAGCGACGGCGGCGTCGAGTTCGCGCTCGAGTTCGCGCTCCTCCTCGTCTTCATTAACTTCCTCCTCCTCCTCCCCGGCGATGGCCTCCATCACGCCCGTCGCCGCGTCTTCTTCAACATCGTCCTCTGCCATGGCAGCCATTTCAGCCTCGACCTCGGCGATGGCTTGCGCCTCCAAAGCGGCATCCGCCGCGGCTTGCTCCTCGGCTTCAATCTCTTCCGGCGTGCGGTTGGCGGCCAAGACATTCGCAAACATTTCCGAAACCATGTCCGCGACAAGACTGTCGTCGTTACCATCGTCATTGACGTGCTCCTCTTCATCCTCGACTGACGCGTTGTTCTTCTTGTTCTTGGACCCAACCGGACGACCGCGTCGCTTCTTTGCCGGCTTGAGCGCGATGCCATCCTCCTCGCTATCGCGCGGCGCCTTCCCGGGCGTCACGCTCGGACGTGAGCTCGTGAGAGGATGAATGCCGTACTTTTCAGCCCACGACGCGGGCGGGGGTGGGGGCATCAATCCATACTTCACTCCGCGACGATCCAAAGGTGAAGGCTCGGGAAGCTCGCCGCCAATGTCTCGCAACACCTCCGCCGGACGAAGACGCGAAATGCGAAACGGTTGCGACGGACCACCCGGCGTTTTCCGGGGCCAAATCGGGTTCGCCGTGCGCTTTTCGATTTGCACAACCGTGGGCAAGGAGTTGTGCACGCGTTGATACACCTTGGTTTCACCGCGCCAGTACTCGAGCGGCTTGGAGCGTTGACGCGTGGAGCGACGCACGCCACCCTCCGCGGCTTGTAAGCCCGCCAACGCGAGCGACTTTCGACGATCCATCTCGGCACGCAAACGCTTGTGCGGGAGCCCACTCACGGTGCGCTTTCGCGGCGCCGCTGGCTGGTCTTCTCCATCGTGCGCGTAATTGTCGTCGTCGTCGTAGCCGACATCCATATCCGCTTCTCCGGCGAAATCCATGAGCGGCGGCTCGTCGTCGTGTCCCGCACCAAAGTGCGATACTCCGTGCACGTCTTCAGGCAAACCTTCAGGATACTCGTGATGCATCATCATCGCCAACGCTTCGGCCGCATTGGGCGTGCCCGCGGTGCTTGGTCGAGATTTAAACGCCGCGTCGGCGTTTGCGCCCGGCGTCGCCGGCGCATTCAAAATATGCGTCGACGGTCGAAACATCGGTCGAGGTCCGTCCACCGCTCCCGTCGCCGCAAAACTAAACGGATTAACATTCGACCCTTTACTGCCTTCACCACTCCCAGCGCTCGCGCGAGAATCATCCCCAACCTCTTCGATGCGCACGCCGCTCGCCGGCGCGAATCCCCCCGCGCTCGCCCCATCCCCAGACCCCGAACCATTCGACACATCCATATCGCTCGAACTCTTCTGCTTCATAATCCCTGGAATATACACCTTGATCGAAAACGGTCGAGCGCTCACCTGACGCCCAGTGCCTCGTTTCATTTGTAGTCGTTCGCGTCGGCTCGCGCGAGGCGCAAACGTCCCCGCCGGTTTCCCCCCGGCTGCCGCCGCCGCCGCCGCCGCCGCCCGCGCCGCGCGTAACTGCGCCAACCGCGTCGTCCCTATCACGCATAAAACACGCACACGTCAGCACGCGCGCACGCCCATCGCTCGCACACAAAGACACAAAGACAAAAACATCACACCGCACGCACCGACAACGGTCACTTTCGCGTGCGCCCCTTCATCGCCCACATTCTTAAACGACACCCGCCGTCTCGCCTCCGAACGCGCGCCAGTATGTGTCATTAAAATCGTTTGTTTCATTCCACTCGCCCGTGCGTCGTCATTGACGTCGCGCGTCGCGTTCGTGTCGCGCAAAGGCGAGCGAATCATCGTCACAGGTGCGCGAATCGACGATTGGGAATCGCGTCGTGGTCGTCGCGCGCGACCTCGCGGGGTGGCGCGAGTGGGGCGCGAATGAAAGATGCGATCGAGCGTTGATGCGCGGTGGCGTTGATGATGCCGCGAGCGCCGGGCGGGGGTGCGGGCGTGGCGATGTGATGACCCGCGGGGCGCCCATTGGGGGGACGAAGATTTGAACGGTTCGGACATTCGGCGTGCTTGGACATGAAAAGTCGGGACGTCTGTCGCGCGCGCGGATCGCGTGTGTGGCGCCGCGCGCGCGGCGATGGGGGATTGTAGGAGTAAATGATGTAAATATTATACTGTACGACGTGCTACTGGGGTGTATGTGTATATATGAGTATATGACGGATGGACGCGCGCGCGCATCTGTTCGCGTCTTTGCGTTTTGAGCGTCGCGCTTAGAGCCGACCGGCGGCGCGGGTGGGATCGTAATCCGCATTGCGCGCGCGCTCTTCGGCGTCTTCTCGGTCGCGTCGGGATGCGGCGCGAGCGAAACCTTGCGGACGAGCGATTTGTTCGTCGCCGTGGACGGTGGTGGTGACGGTGCGGATGCGCGCTTCGCGGCGTCGCGCGGGCGCCGGCGCGGGCGTTGGCGCCGAAAATGCTTGCGGACGAGCGATTTGTTCGTCGTCTTTCACGACTCGCGTCACCTTGCGCACGCGAGCGACGCGTTCGCGTTGCTTGGGTGGCGCTTCTTGCCTCTTTGGAGCGCTGAACACGGGTCGAGCAATGTCTTCGTCGTCGTCGAGCGGAATGCACGCGGGACAGTACTCGACGCCCTCGAGCTTGAAGATATCCGCCGCCGCGCACGGCTCACCGCAGTTCGGGCAATCGAATTGTCGTCCAGAGTGCATGCGCGCGGATTCTGGCACGCACGCTGGGCAGTATTCGCTGCCATCGTCTTCGTCGACGATGACGTCTTCGGGTTCGCACGGCGTCGAGCAATTCGGGCACTTAAACGCCTCGGGGGCGCATTCGCCGCAGTATTGCTTGCCGTCACGTTCGCTCACCACTAAATCTTCTGGTTCACACGTGCGTCCGCAGTTTGGACAACTAAACGCGTAGTTGTGTGGACAGTCTTCGGCGACGTGGTCGGTTTTGCCGCACAACGGGCACTGCTTGCCTCCGACGAGCGCCATGCGGGCGCGGGCGTCGCTCGGCTCTTCAATCACCGCGTGTCGTCGCTCGAGACCCATGTTGGCAATCGGCACGCGCTCTTGCGCGATGGCGAATGCTTTTTGAATCTTTTCAGCGATTGAGCCCTTACCTGGCATGGCGCGGAAGCACAAATCGCCAAACGCTGACGCAAACTTATTCGCCGGAAGTCGCTGCTCGGTGCAGCACACGTACCCATCCGGCTTTTCATCAGTCGAGTGCACGAAACCGTGTCGTGCGCCGAGGAAACACCATTCGGGTGCGGATGACGCAAAGCTCGTGTGTGAGCTGAAGACGAGTTCGGAGTACTTGTTCAACGGGTTATCTTTGCCAATCGTCCACTCGGCGGCGGCTTTGAATTCAGACTTGGTCATGCCGTCGCCCGACGTGGCGAATTGCTTGTACACTTCTGAAATTAAGGCAACCTCAGACGGACCGAGTTCGCCGTATTTTGCCGCTGCCTTGGCATATTCGGCTTGAAGTTCGTACTCTTCGATGAGATGCGTGCAGTTTGGCTTCATCACGCGTTCGATAAACCAACGCGTGGCGCGCGCAACGCCTCGATCCGTCATGGGTACGCGATGGCCGTACACAATCCACGACATAAACACGAGAGATGTGAGATACTCATCCAAGTGCATGCCCCAGCCGTGTGACAAGCGCAACTCCAATCGCGGCCCTTCGCTCGGGCACAGCGATCCTTCGAGTGCGCCCGTGTTGCGGTCGAGGAACAGGCAGTTGGCCAAGCTTTCGTTCGACTTGACAGTGTCAAAGACGGAACGAACGACACTCGCGAGCTGGTTGAATTGCGTATTCGGAAGCTTATCGCCCACCTTGCACCCAGACATGAGATACATGAACTGTCGGTACGACATCAGTAAGTGATCGTCGAGATGACCTCGAGATTCGGTGTCATTCGGACCAGATGGGAGCGAGGCGTACACCTTGAAGACGCCCTCGAGGAACGACCAGTGCGCGCGAATTTCGCTCCAGACATAGTAGGTTCCATCTTCACCCTCGAAAGAGACGGTGACGTCGCCAGGTTTCGCAATACTCTTAGCTGTCAAGAATGTCGAATCACGAATGAGTTCCTTGCCGTTTTTCTCTGGTGCGCGGTAGCGCAGGATCGTTCGCATGGATGGCTTTTGGTTTGCCTCCGCCATCATCTTACGCAAATCACCCACAGTCATTTGCGGACTGGCGCTAATGTCCGCGGAGATTGGCGTATCATACACGGGCATTTCTTCTTCTTCCGTACGCACGAACGTCGGTTGCGTCGACACCGCTTCGATGTCTTCATCGAGAATCAACCACGCCGTCGTCTTGGCCAAGTTACCGCGGCGGTTTTCAATTTGCACCTCCGCCTTCCATTGCAAGTGCTCAATCTTCACCGTATTCATGTCTTCGAGCACCTTGCCCTTGTGAATGATGTCAAATCTCTTACCACTCACCGCTGGAAGTTCGTCTTCGCCCCCGAATTCACCGCGATCGCGCATGTCTCGCAGCTCTGCGGCGAGTTTTTCATGTACTTCTGGCACGGTTTCGTTTAGTCTCACCGGGACGCGAACGTTCCAGCCCAAGTCTCTCGCGCGATCGGGATCTTCTTCGTGAATGATAATGGTTTCTCTCGTGCGGAAGTGACGCTCGCGCTCAGCCTTGACTCGCTTGGCGTCTTCCTCATCTTCGGCGATGAGAACGTACAAGTTTCCGTGACGCGCGCATCGCTCGCCGGGTTCGCATTCGCACAGGCAACAGAAATCATCCGCAGGCATCTCGCTCTCCAAATGCCACGGCAAGACTTCGCCATCTTCATCTTGGTTCTCAGCCTTAGCCTTGGCGATGGACTCATCTAAGGCGTCCCAATCTGGAGAGATATCGCCAAAGTAGCCTGCAAAACGAACAAATTTGGTGCGCTCGTCGACGTCGGCAGTTTGGAAAAATATTTGCTCGTCGTCGAGGTTGGTCAGGTCGCCAGTGTCGGATTGAAGCGCGCGAGTGACGGAATTGAGCTCGTCCAACGCGTCATACGCCGCGAGCGCTTCCTTCTCGGCGTCTGCCTTCAACTGTTGCTCCGTACTCTTCGAATTGGCTCGCTTGAGCGTAGAGTCGCGAAGTAAAAATTGTTCGACGGGTGGATTACGCGCCGACCTCGCGCCTCGAATATCCTTGAGCGCTTGACGGTAGTGCTTTCGATAAAAGTTGTAATGCTTGCCCATCATCTCCTTTTCAATGAATAGCGCCACTCTGCGGTTGACGTCTCGATCATCCACGGCTGCAGCTCGCAGTAAACGCTTACGCGTCCCTTGCGAAAGCATCTTTCTAAATGACTTGACGCGGTCGTCGCGCTTTGCGAGCGCATCGATAACTTGACGGTGTCGCATGAGCGAACGCAACGCACGCGTAAACTCAAGACGCAAAGCCATGTCGAAGTTCCCACTGTAATCCAAACCTTGATCACCTTCGGCGGATTCGAGTTTCAGAATAGCTCCAGCGTGCGGGTTGAGCATCGTGAGCGCTGGGCTCCAGTGCACCCATGCTTTTTGTCGCAGCCATTTCGATCTACTCTTGCCAAACAGACGGAAGATGCGCAAGAGCATATTTTGTGAGAAGTTTTTCAACGCGTATTTTATCCTTTTGAACAAAACGGTGTGTTGGTAAGCTTCGAACAAAATGTTCAATACGAAGAACGCCACTGTCACACAAATGCTCGACCAGACGCCGCGCTGAGCGTTTTCCTTGGTGCGTTGGTCGATAATGTAAGACACGGGTGCCATGGACACTACCGAAAGCATGAGAACGATCACAATAGAGAGCAAATGTAGACCAAGCACACGCCTCGCTTCTGTGGTTTTGAATGGTCTCATAATGACTGAAGTGAACGATGTGCCGACGACGAGAAGCGCGGCGAGCGCCTGCACGACGCCGCTCCCATTTTTGAGCTCGTACGCCAACAGTTGAATCGCACACAGCGCAAAGATTCGACCCATCTCCATGACTCGGAACCACACGTAGTCATCGGTGAACTGATACGTGGCAAAACCAATCAAGTCTCTCTTCCATAGCTTGTTCCAACCGCGTTGGGCGTACGAAATAGTCGAGTACATGATGACGATGAAACCGATGGGATAGAGGAAAACCGCGGCGAGTCCGAGGGGAAACAACTTTTGCCACGTCGTGCTTCCAGAAGCAGTGGAGAAGAAACCAAATCGCAAGTTTGGTTGTGCGCGAATGTACCCAAACCTGTCAGTTACGGAACGATGGAACACAAAAAAGTCCAACGTCGCGATGACGACGGATACATACGTCACTTGGATGAGGTTCAAAATACTACGAAGCATTTTTACCCATCGTCGTTGACCCATGCGCACAACCTCGACGTGCGATTTCATCTTTATATAAAACTTCCCAAAAACGTACGCGTATAGTTGCGCGCAGGCAAACAACAATCCAAGACCAAGTGCTGGCATTGCCATGAGCGACTGCCATCGTTCTACGAATGAATATTCCGTAATACATTCCAAGCCAATCACCTCGGGGTTGAGCTGCAAGATGAAGCAAAATTGCATCAACATCGACAATGACTTGTGGTCGTTCCATCCAAGATTGTAACGACCGACAAGACCGACTTCTTGCAAGAAAACCACGAGCGCAATCATACGCGACTGAATGACATACGCAAAACTCGTCTCTTCAACCAACCATGGCATGGCGGCGGCAAAGAACACAACAGATGCGGCGATAAGCCCATAAAATGCGTGGACTTCTCTTTTACCACACGCTTCACACTTGCCATTGAGGCGATAGTGCGTTGCATCGCACGTGTCGCAACCTTCGTTGTTGTAGCCATCCGCGCACTGCATTCCATCCGCTTCGACGCCACCCGCGGCGATGGTGTCAACCTGCGTAGAGCCAGCTAAACCCTTCACACCTGGGCACGCCTTGTACGGAAAGCACTGACGAATTGATACGGGCTCTGAAACATCACGCGTCGGTTCGGACACGACGTAGAATCCAGGTTGCGGAAATGGCACGGTGAGATTAGCCTCGGCGCAATACGTCCACATTTCCGGAACGCCGTAGCTTTCGCTGTACGTCGGGCACCGGTGACAGTAGCCTGGAACGCCGTACCAGCCAATATTGCAAAAGCACTGGTTCAAATTCGTCGCGCCTTCGACTGAAGTGCTCCCAGAAGGACACTGGAAGCATTTCGACAAGCCTGGTTGGTCGGCGTAGTACCCGGCGTTGCATCTCGAGCACGTGCCTCTCTGCACCGTACCGCCAGCCATACCAACAGGGCACGGGCGGCAAGAACGGGAGTTCACCTCATCCGTGACTTGTCCGAGAGGACATTCCGAACACATCCCATACACTTGAACAGTATTAGACGACGTCGAGCTCATTTGGACGGTGTAGCCTTGCGAGCATCCGACGTGAATGTTGAGCGTCGCTTCATTACTGACGAGCAAGCCATCATCTGCTACACGTACGCGATACTTTTCCAACGGATTTGGTCGATTCGTGGACGTTGGCGTGTAATAGCCATATCTCATCGGCGGTGCTAGATAGTACAACTCGATGAATGTCCCATTGGAGAGGATGCCATCTTGATCGAGTTCGGTAGCCGTGAGCTCAGACTGCGGCCTGCCGTATCTATCTCTACCTCTGTACCATTTCCCGCGCGGGCGAGTGGCCCAGTCAGGCTGGTCCGCGCGAGGCGTCTTTAGCGTTAAGAACAGCCTGAATGTATATCCAGCGTCCACATCGTCTGGTTTGAACGTAATGGCTGTGAGATCAGAGTCGCCGACGTCTGCGGCGTCCCGATTTCGGTTCATCACTGCGACAATGTTCATGTCAGGCAGCGTCGGTGGATCGTTCACTGGGTAAACATCTATCGTTACCTTTCCAGACGTAGCGGGGAATCCACCGTCTGTCGCAGGTTTTATTCTGTACTCAATGACATCCGATCCAGAGAAATTGCCAGATGGCGTGTAGTTGAAGTACTGATAGTTTTCATTTTTATCATCGCTCTGTGAGCAATTCGCCCACACTTCCACCTCACCTTTATCCGTACACAGCAGCGTCACGGTGCCATTACTTGCGCTTATAGATTCATATATAAGCGCAATGTTGTAATCCGCGGCTATGAGCGTTCTTCCAAATCTCGCTGTCATAGTGGTGTCTTCGTGAACCCAGTAATGCGTGTCAACGGCTTGTGGTTGTCCAGTGGCCGAACCCACGGCTACAATCACGCTCGCCGTGTCCCACATCGTTTCTTCCGGAGTATTTGAAAGACCATCGTTCACTGAGTAAACAAAGTAGTCATAACCAGTAAAGTTGATTGCCGGTACGTACTCAAACGTCGACGATTCTGACGACAGACTCGTGATGATCTCCCCGTACAGCGGTTGTTGCTCAATAGTGTACGTCAAACGGTCACCGTCAACGTCTGTTGCGACTAATGTTTCCCGAAGGCTACTGCTAGTGACTGAGTAATCGTCCCCAGTTCGCATAGGAATCACGTATGCGCTATTCTCAAAGCTCAAAATTTGCAACCCGTACGCCGCAACCGGCCTGTCGTTGCGCGCTTCGATGTAAACTCTCACTTCTCGAATATCCGTGTAGCAGTATCCCGTGTAACCGCTCTGGTCAAGTGCCGACATTGTCGCTGCGCTACAATCAATTGTACCATCTGCGACAAGACCTAAAGCCTCGGCGACGGTTTGCAAAATAATACCTCTAAAGGTGAATACGTCCACGCCGTTTTCATTCGCGTCTGGTTGATACGTCAGTACGCCATATCCGCCACTCATCGAAATATCGAACACGGCGTCGACATCTTTCACGGGATCACACACGCTTACAATTGTTTCAACGAGAAACGTCACCCCTGAGTTACTCACAAAGAGTGGCAGCTCTCGAGTCCACAGCGGCGCGTCTTCGTACGTGTAGTAGTTCACGACCTCTGTTGTGTAGTTGCTAGTAACCGTCAACGTATTGTCGTATTGGGCCTCAATCGCCTCAAGGGCTAAAATATCTGCAGGAATCTGTCCCAATTCGCTAGATCCAGAAAACGTTGAATTGGTGCCAAATGTAGCGTTCGCTCGCGCGGTGTTCTGCAAGTTTAACCAATCAACCCAGTCGGCGGGCGGCGGCGATGGTGACAACAACATCGGCGGCGGAGATGGCGCCGGTGGCATTGGCGGTGGCGACGGTGGTGGTGGACTTGGTGGTGGCGGAGGCGGAACGTATATCGTCACTGGCTTGGTATCCCACGAGTACGTTCTCGCGCACAAACCCAAAGTTAAAAAGGCGGCGAAATACACGCACCCGACGATGAAATTATCGTTGAAAATGTATCGTAATCGACGGAAATTCTTCTTCTTATCCGTGTACACGTCCGTTTGTTGCCCACCACGCAATTTCATGTGCACATGGCACGTTTGACCCACTTGAATGCCGTCTCCCAAGCGCCAACCAGACTCGACCATGCAGCCGAGGTAAAACAAGTCTACGACGTCTGGGTCAGGCTGGTGCTTCAAACGTCGACAAATCATACGCTTCACTTTTTGAAAGTTATCCGTAAGCTTGCACGTGACTGTGATTGTCTGTGGTTCGTCTACATCTTCTGCATGCCGCATGAATAGAGAATCTCTCAAGCGAACTATAGTCGGCAATCGACACACGACGGTGCACGTCGGCGTGGGATTCCCTTGGAAAACGGTAATGATTGCCGCCGACAAGTACATCCCTAATAAGAACAAAAGAATTCCAAACATCACCAATGTGCCATCGTCCTTTGTATTCGTCGGACATCGCTCTGATCCTACGATTGCGGGCGACAGAACGCATTGACCCGCGTTGAGCGCGGGCGACGGGCACTCCTCGTACCCATACGGACAGCATCCCGTCTTATTGGAGTTCAATAATGCATCCGGATACGGAAAGCTCGTCAAAGCCGTTGACAAACAGTTGCAACGTTCTCCCGCGAATCCAACGTCGCACATGCAACTCCCGTCGAGTTCAGAGCAATATCCATTGCCGTTGCAATCCACCGACGGCGAGCACGAAAATTTACATCTATTGTCGCCCACCCCGACATATCCAGTGTCGCACACGCAATCTAACGCCGTCGCATTCCACGTACCGTGCCCGTTACACGCATCGCGTCCACTATTTGTGGTCGTGTTAAACTGACACAAGCTTCCGGTGACGCCGACGGGACACAGGCACTCCTTGCTCGTCTCCGCGCACTCGCCGCCATTCTTACAGTCACACCCCGTGCAATACGCCCCAGTACTCGCCCCCTTACACGTCGGCGTCGCCTTGTAATACTTCCAATCGTACGCGCACGCCCGGCACGGGCCATTATCCACGGACCCGCTCAAACACAAGCCGCTCGCGCCGCACCACCCGCACCCCGTCTCGCTCTCGCAGTGTTCCTGCGACCCTATAGACGTGCACCTCACATCGCACGGCGTCTCCACCACATTATTCACCGCATCTACAATCTTCGGCACGTACATTATCGGTTCCAAATGCGACGCACACAACGCGCTGTCTAACAACGAATAACACGCCGGGTTCGCGCCATTCACCTCGCGCGCGTCGCACCACGCGCACCCAACCTCCTGCACGCACTCCCCGAACACCGCCCGGCGCTGACACCGCAACGGACTCACGATACTCTCATCGCTCGCGTTCCACGCGCTCAACACCGCGCCATGCGCGCGCGTCACGCCACGAACACTTACATAACTTGACAACACCAACAGCATCGACCACCACATCTTCGCATCGATGCCGCCGCGCTGTCGCGCGCGGTCGCGCGTTCGGCGCCCGCGATCGCGCGCGATCGCGACGATCGCGGACCGCGGCGCGCGTTCGCGCATCGTGCGCGCGAGTGCCACGCGCGTGCGCGTCGTCGTGTGCCGCGAGAGACGTCCGTCGGCAGGCACTCGAACCTTCTGGCCGCGGAGGGACTCGGTCTCCTGGTCATGATTGGTCGAGTGTGGGGTTTAGACTAGGGTTGAGAGATTTTGGGTGTTGGCCCAGGTCGATTTTGAACACTATACCGATCGACGTTCGGCGCGCGCTCGGCGCGCTCGACGGCATACAGCGCCGCACATCGACGCGAACGCGCGCAGGCGAACGCGCAGAGAGTCACCCGCGCGGCGGTCGAGCGCACGGCGTGCATCGCGCGCGGTGCATAGCGCAAACAGGGCGCGCCAAGGTGCGAGCGATGGGTGCCGCAGGCGCGGCTCTCGCGCGCGCTGCGGCGTCGCGGACGCGGTGCCGAGGCGCGATGCGCGGCGCGACGCGCGCAACGAAGGCGTTTGCGTTGGTGTGCGCGTTCGTGGCGTGCGCGCGGGCGGTATACGGGGCGGCGACGGCGGATGTGTGCGTGGGTGTGAGTTGGACGGTGCGCGGGGCGTTGACGCCTTCGAGGACGGTGCATCCGGTGACGGCGTTTCCGAGCGCGCATCCGACGTACGTGCACGCGAAACAAAAGGCGTGTTTGGGGTTTACGAATTCGTCCGAGCCCGAAGGCGCGCCGGGTGGGGTGACGCTGGCGCGAGCGGTGAGTAACTATTATAGCGCGGCGAGCGGCGCGTGCGCGACGACGCCGGCGCTGAGTGCGGGGGCGATGTTTTATAATCGTGCAGAGTTGACGTCGACGGCATCGTATGCCGAGTCGAATACTGGCATTGAGAAGGATAAAACGGTGCGCATTGTGCTGGTGAGTGACGATAGCGCTGGGGCGCACATTGTCATTCTCGCCGGAGCGTCGACGACGTTGAGTTCGTCGCGCCCCGAGGTTGGGCTGCGAATGGAAGGTCGGTCGCTGCAAAACGTGAACAACGTGTTTGTTGAAGAACCTCGAGGGTTTGGGAATCAAAACACGGGTGGTATTGGGTGCGATCCGACGACTTCGTCGACGACGGATTGCTATGAGCTCGACGCGGATTTGGGCGTCGCGAGCTTTCGTTGGGGCTCGCACAGCGCGCAGCGAGGGGTGGTGATTGGATACATTGCCGACATCGACGAAGATGTGTCGCTCAAGTTTACCATGCTCGAGCGCATTAACGCGGTCGAGATTGGTTCGTTTGATGTCAACACGTACGGATTGACGTGGGAAACCATTCCAATCGCAAACGCCATGGATGGCTTCAGACTTCGAAGCGCGACGTGTGCGAACCACTGCTTGTCGCACTCAACGTGTGCGTCGTGTGCAACGGATGATGCGTGCGGGTATTGCGCGGTTGAATCAAGGTGTAAATGGACCGGGGACACGTGCACGAGCGGCTTTGATCGCGTCGGTGAGTGCCTCGATACGTGCGGCGCGGCGACGACGTGCGGCGCGTGCACCGATCGAGTCGGATGCGGTTGGTGTCACACCACTGGTCGATGCACGGCGGCGACGAGCGACGCCACGGCGCCGCAGGATGGGACGTGCTCGGCGTACAGCGTCGGCGCCGACGCGCAGTGCGCGACGTGCCCGGGAGCCATCAACAATGTGTTTTTGCCCTCGTACGTGGACGTCGAGCCCGTGTGGGCGTTTTGTAACGGCAGAGGCACGTGTGATAACGTCACGTTGACGTGCACGTGCGATGATGGTTACGGCGGCGAGGCGTGCGAGAACATGTGTCCGGGTGGAAAGAGCAATCCGTGTTCTCGAAAGGGCGTGTGCGAATCCTCCACGGGTGAATGCTTTTGCAACCCGGGATACGATGGCGTGCGTTGTCAAGACACGTTAGCGTCGGCGACGACATGCGCGTGCGGGTCATCGCACACCGTGCTCAAGTCGGACGGCTCGCAGACGACGGTGTGCTCGGGACGGGTGGACTCTGACGGCGCGTGCGTGTGCATGGAAGGCTGGACTGGGACGAATTGCGACGTGCCTTGCGCCGGTGCGCTCATCGTCGGCACAGAGGTTTGCGGTGGTCACGGCACGTGCGACGCGGCGACGGCAACGTGTCAGTGCGATTCGTGCTACTCGAAGGATGCTACGTCTGGATTGTGCGTGCAAGATGCGTGCGCGACGTGCGATAGCGATCGAGGCACGTGCACGTGCGTCAGCGGTAGCATGCAGTGCGTATGCAAAGGTCAGTTCAGTGGGTACTCGTGCAACCAGTGCAACTGCGGCGATCATGGTCGTTGCAATTCGCTCACGGGTGAGTGCGAGTGCGCCGACGGGTACGCGGGCGAGCTCTGCGACGAAATCATCAACCCAGTACCGTCGTGCGGTGCCAATGGAGCTTGGAGCGCGTCGCTCGAAATGTGCGTGTGTAGCGCGGGTTACGTCGGGACATTATGCGAGCACACGTGCTCGGCGAGCACGAAATGCAAGGGCCACGGGTCGTGCAACGCCGACGATGGCTCGTGTTCATGCTTTGAAGGCTACTCTGGCGCAGACTGCAGCGCGTGCGCGACTGGGTACGGGCCGTATCCGACGTGCGGTAAGGCGTTAGCGGATGGCGAATGCACGAATTCCTCTACGCCGTACACTGGGAGCGTTGCGGTGACGATTTCGGGGCAGCAGTGCCAAGCGTGGTCGTCGCAGACGCCGTTTGCGCACCCGTACGCGTCCACGGCGGGATTGACGAGCAACTACTGCGGCAATCCGTCATCCGACGCACATCCGTGGTGCTACGTCGACTACACGAACGTCAGCGGGTACTATACGCGCGGCGAGGCGCGATGGGAATTTTGCTCTGTTCCAGAGTGCAAGAGCGCGTACGTCGCGCCGCACAAGGTATGCGGCGTGTTTGGCGCCGAAACCGTCATGCCTTTCACTGCGGCAAATGCGGATGGCGCGATTGATGCAATCAATGCGTTCGATAGAAACACAACTGGTTTGACTGATGCCAACTGCGCTGCTACTACGCAGTTCGGATTGACAACCTATCAGGATGTCGTGTTGCACGGCGACTTTGTCATTCGTTTCGATGTCGACTCGGACAACGACAACGCGGCTCCAGACTATGTTCGTCGCTACATCTCCGCTGTTGGCCTTAATGCACGGGTAGGATCGCACTCAAGCGTTGAAGTTCTCAGCGACGGCACAGTGAACGTTGGCGGCTCTGCGGCTACGCTTCCGTACTCGGATGACCCGAGCGTCGGCACGCTGTGCGTTTCCGATTGGTCTGACGCGAGTTCAGGCCTTGACTCAACCTACGTGTTGACCATCACTCTTGCAGACACAACAGTGGTGAACATCACTCAAACTAAACCATGCGCGACGTGCGCGGATCAACTTTTAGTGATTGTGAGCGTGCCAGATACCACTGCAGCGAGCGGCATTTGCTCCACCGCGAGCAGCGCGACGACGGTGGACTTTGTGACTCATGAAACTGGGACCGTGCCGTTTACGGCGGCTGGCAGCGTTACTACCTATAACAATGCACTGAACACGGCCTGTGGCTACACGCAAAGCACGACGGCACCGTCCACGACTGAGAAGTTGTGGTGCGACCAGTGCCAGTACTTGGGCGAGGTCTACGATTCGTGCGTCGCGACGATGGATAACGATGGTTACGATTTCGCCCGAGCTTCCGTCATTGAGTTTTGCCGCATGGCGTTTGTGGCGATATATGGTTACGATAGAACGATCGCAACGTATTTGCCAACCGCAACGGTTGAGATTGCGACCCTGCTCGATACGGTTGCGCCGTACGCGCAGTACACGAGCGCGGAAACGTTTCGCTCGTTTGCCGACAACTCAAGACTGTACTTTGATATAACCGATATCGCGGTGACAAACTTCCCCAAGTACATTGTAGGCACAGCGTTGACGACGCATAGCTTTACTCGATATCTTGGAAGCGGTTTGCCGAGAACGATTGAAGGTGAAACGATTACGCCGCACGCGTTTCCGTTCCCCGCCGTGCAAGACGCGTGCCGGGGTTCGTCAGACATTGGCGCCACATCCGGCTACCGCGTGTACACCATGGATTACTTCTCCACCACGGAAGAGTGGTTGAAGATCACGATGTGCGGGTCGACGTCGGGAACGATTGTCGGTGTCTATCAAGAACAGTACGTCGAGGCGAATTCATTCACGCACAACTCGGGCGACGGCGCGTTTACATTTGATTTCACCCCGTTTGTCGATGGAGATGGCGTGTACGAGGCGCGTTTCTCGTACAAGCTATTGGCGACCAAAAACGACGTGATGTTTAGCGTGACTCGTTCCGATGGCTCAACTACGACGTCGTTGGGCACATTTGAAGTCACCTCGACGAGCGGCTTTACTGGCGGCGACATTGGATTCGAATTTACGGTTCCATACGCCGATCCGAAAGTGCCCATTACGATCGTCTTAACGCCAACAGCGGACTCGTTGCCAGCGGACTCGTTGAACATAGAATTTAAAGGAGTCACCGTGACGGCGAAGAACTTTGTGCAGGAAGCGTTGGGGTTCCCATCGTATGGTGGTTTCTCGCAAATTACGTGCGCAAAGTTTCAAGCCTCTGCGTGTGGCAACTTACAATTCTTAGCGACCTATGGTCGATACCACATAGTCGTCTCTGGACGTGATTCAGTGAACGGGGCGTACAAGATGCGCATCGCAAAAGTTAGAGCAGAATTGATTAGCGTTTCTACCGTTAGTAATAACGCCGCGACGTCCCTCGTGCGGTCGGCGTCGGATGCGTCTGGCGTGTTGACGCCGTACAAGTTGGCCAAATATGGCGACCACATTCGTGTGGTAGTGCGTGCAGATCACGCTATAGATAGTCCAATCATTACATTAGGTAGCTACACCGTGCCTGCTGGGCTCATTCTATCGGCAGTCGGTGGAACGGAGTGGGCGGCGGATGTCATCGTAAGCGCGAGTATGGTGACGTCGGGGAGTATTTCAGTGAGTGTCAAAGAGGCGAGTACGCTGACGATGCGGTCGCGTGGGTTCGATGCGGTTGTAAATCCGATCGGTTCCGACGTCGCACTCGTCGTTTTGGACATCACACCGGTCACAATCACGGACTCGTTGGTTGTCAATCCGAGCTACGCGCTCGGGTTCGGCGCGCACACCGTGCCCGCGGCGTGCTCCGACATTCAGACACTGTCCACCGCCGTTGATGTAAATCTCACGGCGGCGAAATACGCTCGCACGGGAGAATATGTCGCCATCCTGTTCACTACGGATGAGCAACCGGCAGTTGTCACTGGTAATATTGGTGGCGTCGCCATCACGAGATGGTCCGCCACGGATGCTTCGATGCCGGCGCAAGTTTCACTCGCCGTCGAAGAGTACAAGACTCTGTACAAGACTCAGTACTCGGTGTATCCGACGTACATGGAGGCTGTATTTGCGCTTATCGACGATGCGACGTTGGGTGATGGCGTGCTTCCGTTCGCAATCACGACTACTGATACAGTTGGTAACGTTGGCGCCACGATGACGACGGCGATTAACGCGCTCAGCGGAGTCACCGCGAGTTCTCCACTTGCGGATCGCATGCGTTCTGCTCGATTGTTGTATGACAAGAGCTCGGCACGTGTCGCTGACATCGTGCTCAGCTACGCGAATTCGGACCAGATGACAGCAAACCAAGGTAGAAAACCATCATATTACCACAGTTTCAGCCGCGTCGCCGCAGAGGCGTACGAATATCGCCTCGGCGACACCGTGACGTTACTCGGTACGTGGACAGAATATGTCACGCGACCGTATGGCGCGTATTTACGATCAAGCGCATCAAGTGGAGTGCACGTTCCCCAATCTGGTATATCTTTCACCGCGGTTGGTGGACAGTTGACTGGCAAGGCGGAGTGCCTCAAGACTGAATTTCGCCCGCGCGCGCAAGAAGCGCGAAGCGAAGCGCAAGGTTTCGGCGGCACGAATTATGAAGTGTCGAGATTTCACAAATCGTGGCAAGTTACGGCGACGCTTACTGATCCCTGTGACATCGTCGGCAAGGGTGCGCTCGCGTGGAGCGCACGTGCGGACTGCCAAGCCGAATCGTTTGGTGGGCGCGCGTTTTGGATTCCCTTGTGGTCCGCGTGGTGCCGACACGGTTGGGGAACATTAGGCTACTCCTTAGTTGGTGCACAAGACCCAGCTGGCAACACCGCGCAAACGCTGCGACGGGTCAGCAAGTCTCCTAACAACGCCGACGCTTCGGTGACGATTTCTGACGAGGCCATCGCGGATGACGTCATTTTGCGCACGCCGGTTTCGCTCGCCGGTATGACCGTTCCCAGCTGGCTCAACTCAGTGCCTCGTGGGGATTGGACGAGCGACCCGAATGTCATCGAAGTGTACATTGAACCAAGCGTAAATCGTTGGAATGAGTACAGGCGTGTTGTCAAGCTCGGCGATTCTTTACAGATTCAGTTTTACACTGATCAACCCGTCAAGGGCATCAAGGCGCAAATGGCGAACGGCGTCAATTTACCGCAAGCGACACATTCCGATGTCCCTAGCGCAATGCACGTCGAAACGCCGTGCGCGAACTCACCTGATATGACAACGTGGCTCAGTGCTCGTGGTTTACTAGCGCTCGAAGCGGAAGAGTACAACGACGGCTCTGTCTTTGCGCACGACGACGACTGGTTTGATTGGCTCATGCAGACGTCATATGAGTACCGTCAGCCTGTGCCGGACGTTCCTGGTTATCCGGACGCCTACGTGTTATGCAACGGATTCTGGGTGCAAAGAGGTTTACGTCCGAATGGCAAGTCGTACTCTGTGAGACGATTATGCCCCAACAGACGGTACTTGCGTCAGAGCGCGTTTGCCGCGACAGCGCCAACGTGTACGGATATTAATGACCGAATCTACACTGCGAGCGATGCGTTCAACTACTGGGTTATAAACTTTCAGTTTAAAGCGGTTCATCTCATCGCAGATGGCCCGCTGTCTATTCAATGGCAACTCACGACGTTTGATGATCGCATTTTACCGACATCCTCGACGTGGACGACGTCGTCTGCGTTTTTCACCGCAGCGGCTCTATCAACGACGTCGATAACCGGTATTGACAACCTCGCATACGCGAACACAGACGCCACTGGTCCTGCGTTCGATGCCCGCATAAGCTGTGGTCGCAACGTGCCTACTGTTTGGAATGCAGCGGGTTCCTCGGTGTGGGTGTCGCAAGATACCCGCGCGCCGACGAACAGCTCACAAACGGTGTACGTCTCTGACTCGATCGGTGAGGTATATTCTATCGTGGACAACACTTACGTCGCACTGGCAGGTGATTACATCAAAATCGTGCTCACTTTCGATGAACACATCGCTGGTGGCGTGTATATTGAGTTGAACGGCGGTGTTCAAACCGCTCGCGCGACTTCGGTTCATCTGTACGACGCGACGTTTAAATTCGCCGTAACCCAGGCCCTCGCAGATGTAGATGATTCGTTAACGTTTGAAGTCTTTGCCTTGAGTGACATTCAAGAAGAGAATACGGCTACGCCGACTGGCGTTCAAATAAGTGCGTTTGGCTCAACGACTGTAAAGTTGCAAAAACTCAGTCAAGTTGCGGCGCCAACTGGTGGTGCGGCTCCTGCGTCGTGCACCGTCGTAAGTGATAACAGCGTGGACACAGGTCACGCAACGGATTCGGATACGGTGACTATCACGGTTACTATTCCCACTCCAGTCGCTCCTGACTCGCCGTCGATCACTATTGTAAACTCGGCAATTGCAGGCGTTGTGGTGACTCCGACAGTTGTCGGTTCAGTCATTACCATGTCGCGCGCGGTGGGCTCTACGTCTTCTGGTTTCGTCGATGGCAGCGCGATCCCTTGGGTTCTAGTCGTCATCGCAAGGACTCCGTGCACTGCCGACGCATCGAAAAACTGCATCACGCGCTTAGAGCTCTCAACATGCGTCGTTGGTGGCACCATCTCCCAAGTGATTGCTGATTTTACGTCGCCGTCGCTTGTGGCGGTGGAGCTTGTGGAATCCGTCAACCAGTACAAGGTTCTTTTAGCTGATAATACTAGCGATGCGAACATTGCGATCACCGCTTCAGAGCCGCTGGATTCATTAACGTACACGCTGTCTACGTCTGGCGCTGGTTGTACAATTCCTTCCTTGAGGACGGGGACGATTACGCTCGCGGCGAGCGGACTCACGGGTTCGGACACTACTTCGGCGATAACCTCTGCAGAGCTCTCGAGTTTCACGTGCATTCTCGAAGTTATCTGCGTCACATTCGTCGGCGTCGATAAGGTGGGTAAGAGTATAACAAATCCCAGGACGTGCAGAAGCTTTGCACCGACGTACCCGGCTGAATATCCGGGTTGGCTCGCCTTGCACAACGCCCCGCTCACGGCGACCGTAGACTCAGTCGTTCCGGTTGGCGTGCACTGCTTGGACAGTTCCGTCGATAAACGCGCGTGCGTGGCTGCCGTGGGTAGTGATCCCATGGAATACGGTGATTTCTTGCGAATCACCGCGTCTTCGTCGACGCCAATGGCTGTGAAGGACATTATTTTGAACTCCATAAGTATCAGCAGTCTACCGTACACCGAAGACGCGGCGTGGACGATCAAGTGTGACGATTTGGTGCTCGATGGATTTTGCCTCGAAGTTGCGACGAGCGCGACGTGCGCGAATTACTTGTGCCCAACGTGCGCGTTTGCAAACATGTGCGACTTTTCTTGCGGTTTCTGTGACAGTCGTCGCGGCGCCGCGACCAAGCACGTCATTTACGTGCAGACGTCGGACTTTGCGAACTTGGCCACCTTCACTTCTGGCTCAGTCACTGTAAAGATGCAAGGTCATCCCGTGCTCATGCCGGCCGCGTTGTCGCAGACGAGTTCTGATCTCGTCAACTACACCGCGCGAGCGACAGACTCATGCGCTGGTCGATGCGGCGGCACCGCTCCAGACGGGTGCGAATGTAATCCCACGTGCAAGTCGCGCGGCACCTGCTGCGCCGACGCCGGGCACTGCTGTGCCGTCGGCACTCCGAGCACTGGTTCTTTGAACGTCAGAGGCGGATGCTTGCGCGATAACGCCGTGACACTCGCTGTCACCGCGAAGTCATGGGGTGAGAGTTCCGCGGGTCAAAAGAGAGACTACGTCGGGCGCTATTCAACCATTTACATTGAGCTCACGGGGAACAAGCCGATTGACGTGCGAAGCGTCACCATTGGCGGCGTCACCGTTGACGCATCAAACATTGCGATTGAATACGCGTCGTTGACGTCTGCGCGTCAGTTCTTAAACCAAGCGCTCTCAGCCTACGCCGCAGGTGACGACGCGTCGTTCGCGACGAACAGTCTTGGATTTTCGAACAAGATGGCGACGCTTCCGGCGGCGGCTGAATCTTGGGATGGTAATCAGTTTTCACGCCAGTTTCCAGATATCCCCAGCACGCTCACGGCTACGATTCGCATCGATGGTTCCAAGCTCGTTCCTCAAACCCAAGGCGCGCTCGCATACACGGTGGTGTATTATGAACGATCCGCGGCGCCGTACTTCACCGACGGAACGGCGATTACGCTCACTGGCACTGGACCGTACTGGCTCAATCCGCCAAAGATTGCGTCTATTTCGTACGCTCTCGTCGCAAACTCGGCTGGATGCGATTTAGTCACCAGTCCTACACCAATCGCGACGCAAAGCAACGGCTTGACGCTCATTTCAAGTGGTAACACCTTGCGTACGGTGGTGACGTTTAGTCACGAAGTCGTCGTTCGCAAGTGGACCGTGGAGGGTGCCGAAGTGAATTGCTACGGTACGTGCGCCATGCACGGGTACTGCAGCGTCACGCCGCATATTCTTCCTCCCGACGAAGGCGATGACGCGGAATACATCACCACCTGGACAAGCTGTCGCGAATTCAACGCCAAGGAGCTCACGGCGTTGGCGGATTTGGGATGCAGCTTGCGAGAGTTTGTCAACGCCGTCGACTTGGCGGAGAACAAAGTCCAAGGCGTGCGATGGAACAGCGATTACTGCTTTGCGGCGCCACCATCCGTGACGAGCAATGGTATAATCACCATTCGCGGCGTCACGTCGTGCGCAAACAGTGCGACGAACAAAACTTTCGGCCCGGGTTGTACGGCGACGATTTACATTGAAGCCGATGGTGAAATTTTGGAGCCGACGTTGCAGTACTGGAATTCTACTGGAAACGTCTATAACGATTTCCCGACCGGATGCGTCATGTCACCTTCTGATCCAACGTCTCAAAGTTCATCGACATGGATGATGACGTGCGCGGGATCAGCTGCGTTGTTGTTGCCAGAAGATTCGACGATTAATGACGAGTTGCGACTAAAGACGTCCAACATTAGAGACACCGCGGGCAACGCGTTGGCGGATATCGACGCAACGACCACCGCGGGTTACCGCGGGGGTGATGTTTTGCCGATCATCATCGATAACACGCCACCAAGAACGACAACGGTTGATGTCCCAGCTTTATGCGTTCTTTCTATTGGTGACACGACGATAATCACCGCCGTGTTTGACGAAGCGTCTTCGCGACCGACGTTTTACGCGTTTGGCGCCAAGGTGAGCGTCGCGAATGTTGTTTCTTCGACTGATGCACTGAGTGGGTTCCATACGACTTGGAAGGCAACGGTGACGACACCCTCAGGTTGGATGGGCGGCACGATCATGCCTTGGATCGTGACGAACGCTGAGGATGACGTCGGGAATGTGGATGCGACGCTGTACTCCAACTACGCGTCCGCCGACACCACCGTCGCGACCTCGACGAATCCAAATTGTACGGTTGATACGATACCCCCGCAATTGACGTCCGCGTCATGTGCAGCGCAAGTTGTCAAACCAGGTGACACTGTTACGGTGACGTTTGTTTCAGACGAAGTCGTGCAGTCTCCGGGGGCGGCGTGCGTGTACATTAGCGGCGTCGCCGCGACGCCGACGTCTAGCGATGGTACTACCTGGACAGCGACCGCGACAATCCCAACGGATGCGTGTGATGGCGAAGTATCCATCAGCATTTGTCCACTCACGGATTCCAGTGGTAATGTGGGTACGACGACGGTGACGAGATACTTTGGCGCGACGAGCACCGCGTGTCTCATCGACGGCACGCCACCCGTGCTCCAGCTCATTGATTTCGTCAGTGATAACCCGTATGATTCGAAAATGGCCACTGATGGCGACAAGGTGACGTTATATTTCGAAGGAAGCGAGATGGTTAGCGCGCCGACGTTCACCGTCGGCGGCTCTCCAACGACAGCTACACCGCTCACTGTCTCTGGCGTCGCTCGCAGACGGTTCCCGTTCTCCACAGATGCGCTGTTTTCGATTGTCTGGACGACGGAATACACCGTGACTTCATCGACTACAGTCGGTAGTCTTGTTTGGGACGCGACTGGTTTCCAGGATAAAGCAGGGAATACTGGCGTGAAGAGCGACTGCGCCGATTGGAACTCGTATTCGTGCACGTTGGTGTACGCGTACCAAGCCGTGACGTCGCGAAGCGTAGACCCGCAGATTGATTTCACTGGTGAAGTCGTGCAGACGTTCAGTAACTTTTTAGTTACTTCACCACAGGGTAACTTTTCATCGCTTCGTGGTTGTAACGCCACCATTTCGACGTCGACGATCGCGTCGTCGACGATTTCAAGCTTGCGCAAATCTCTCGAGTTACATGATCAAGTGGCGAGCTCCATCTATGAGCACCATTTGATGACGGCGCAAGATTGGTGGTGGACCCGCGGTGGCGTCTGTGGTGCGGCGAACGGATTAATGTGCCGAGACACGTGTGGTCGTTGTAACGACGTCGCGGTTGTCGTCTATAACACGGATGCTGATCTCACAGTTGCAAAAGTAATCCCGGGCGGTACCGCAGTCGACGGCGATACATGCGGCAACTACACTAGCGACGTGTGTATGTGCAACCCGACGCTCGGTAAAGGATCTACGGCAAAGTTCATGGTGAGCACGTCGACTCGCGATCTGGTATCGAAGCCAACCGTGACGTTTACAGATAGTCAAGGCCGAGAGTACACGGTGCCGCCGGCAAATATTGTCGCCGTCGCACCGCAAACATGGCCCGTGCTCGACGATGTCCCTTGCTTGGGGACGGCGGGTGTCCGCGATGGTGTCTGCGATGCCGACACGCGATATAACAATCGCGACGGTTGCTGGGATGGCGGTGACTGCTGTCTTGATACGTGTAAGCAGATTTTCAGTGACGAGAATCTGTGCTTGGCGCAAGACTGTCAAGATCACGCCTTGAGTCCGGTGACGGGTCGTCCAGCGCCTGGTTTCTGGACGACGTACAACGCCAAGGCTTTGATTGCACGTGAGCTCTCCGTGGACTGGATCGTACAGTTCACGGTGGATGACACTTTGCCATTCGCTGATGGGGCCATCACCGGCTCCGCGTGCTGCATGCAAGACAAGACTGGCGCTGACGTCGTTACCCCATTGAATCCTGGCCAGTTTACTGCAGGATCTCCATGCCTCGCCGCGATGCTTCAACGCGATACCACGTGCTTGATCAGCGCTACAATGACGGCTGACAACGGTGAAAATGTCATCAAGGAGGCTCAAGCGTTGACGTTGGCGCTGACGTTCTCTGCAAAACCAAAGTCTGTGGCGTGCACGATCGCAGGTGTCAACGTGACAGTTGATACCGCGTCTTCGACGGATACAGCCTTGACGTTCAAATTCCCGTCAACCACGAGCTCGAATGCTGTCATCGCTTCTCGAATCGCTACGACTGAGGAGCAAACCTTGCTGAACGCCATCAATCCAGACAAGTACCCACTCAATCTGTGGCCAAACTGCACGAGAGGTGTGACGATTCCATTTGCTTGCTCGATCGTAGACTGCGCCGGAAATCCGCTCGAGATTACGGATGCGGATGACCCGACTGCGGATGTTTGCTTCGATTACCTCCAACCTGACGCGGTGACGATTAGTCAAGAAAGCGACAACTCGTGCGACACGCACTACGCCAAGGTTGGTGATGTCGTGACTGTAGATGTGGCCATGAACGCATCAGTTATCGACCCAACGACAAAAACCGTGGCGGGTGAAGCTTGTACGCTCGCGAGAGTTTCGGACTCATCGTACACGTGTTCGATTACGGTATCTTCCACAACTGCAGAAGGCGAGACGCAGTTTGAATTTGCAGGAATGACTGGTTCTGGCGCTGCCTATCTTGACTCTGTCAACTCGAGCTACATCGAACTCAAATCATTGAACTCCAACGACGAAGCCGTTCTCGGTGGTACGCGTGTGATCATCGATCGAACGCCTCCCGTGTATGAGACTCTGCAAATGCTGAGCATAGACAGCGACAATAAATTGTGCGCAAGACGGTGCACGGCTCGTCTGTTCATTGACGCGATTGAAGCGTTAAAGTCTGGCTCGTGTACGGTCACGATTGGTGGTCTGCCGGCTACTGTTTCCGGTACTGGCGAAGAACGCGTCGCCGAGGTGAACATCACTGAGACGAGCGGCATCGCGCCTGGACCAATCGGTTTCAGCGTAACGTGCTCTGATCTCGCGTGCAACTCGGCGACGTCTACAACGCTCGTTGGATTCGATACAGATCCAGTCATCTACTCCCTCGATCGAACCACGCCGCTTGAAGTACTGTTTTACAGCGATCGTCCGAATCATCTTGAACTTGGTAACGAAAACGACTGTCTGAAGATGGAAATCACGTTTACGAGCGGCGTCGTTCTCAAGGCGGTGACCATGGGTGCGTTTACCAACAAGCCGGTAAGTTCATGGAGTATCGTGGACATAAGTGGCGGAAATATTGTCCAGTCTACAGCCTACAGTTATTTCTTGATTACAGAGTGTATCACAAACGCTTGGGGAACGACGGATATTGATCCCGTACCTTGGAGCTTTACGTATGACGACGGCATCAACGGCGACGTAGTTTGGAACACCATTCTCACGACAGATCCGGACTTCCCATTAAAGGTTCGGTTGGATTTGGAAGCACCGGCGGCAACGTACATCTACGCATGGACGAATGGCGCCTTTGATCCGTCAGCTGGTATCGGTGATGCCATATATTTGGATATCAACGCCACAGAGCCCGTGTTCACACCAACCGTTGTGCTCGGTGACGCGACGCTCAACGTGACCGATATTGTTCAAATTGGAAACGCGATGCGTTGGAGAGCCGGCCCGTATATGATTTCGAACACCACAGATGATGATAACGTATTGGCGGACGTGAACAACTGTTTGTTGTTTACTGTTACACTCAAGGATCTCGTCGATCACACGTCTTCGACGTATTCAAGCCAAGTCAATGCCGATGGCAGTGACGATTGTCCCACGCAGCGTGTGATTATCGACCAACATCCGCCCACTGTGGTGTGGCTGCAAACAGAGTACGTTACGAGTACAACGGTTGACTTCACTCTCGCTGTGGATGAGCACTCAAATGTCAGCTGGGTCGTGTTGCCTCGCGGGAGCGAGGAGCCGACGCCTCAAGAAGTTGCCGCTGGAACTGGTTCTAATGGTGTTGGACCTGTGGCGCGAGGTGTCTTGCTCTACCTCGGATCATCAACACCCTCGCCTGGTGCATCTGCTGGTGGCAAAGGTCAAGTGTTTTTGAACATTACGGGCTTGTCTGAAGGCATCGATTACGACATTTGGGTCGTGCCGTTTGACGCGTTCGGCAACTACGAGCCTCAAGCGCAGAGTCGCTGGGTGCGCACGGTTGGCATAGACATGATTCGTGATCCGCTCCTGGTACAAGAGGGAGGATACACGAGCACCGTCCAAGTCAAGCTGACGCAAGTACCGACGGCTGACGTCACCGTGCGAATGGCTGTACAAAACATCGCCGATGAGAGCCAAATTTCATTTGCGGTGCAGGCAATCAATCTGAATATCTTTACGACAACCGTGACGTTGACATTTACTCCTGCTGATTGGAATGTCGCTCAAGAAGTTGCAGTGAAAGCAGTGGATGATAAATACGTCGAAGACGAGCACTCGGCTCCGATAAAGTTTACCGTCACAAGTCTTGACGAGCGATACAATGAGTTGACGGGGCCAGTTCGTGGGGTAACAATTGAAGACAATGACGAGTGTGGTATTGTGGTGTACGATCCAGATAACCAACCCACTGAGCGCACTATTTCGTGCGCGGCGAATTCCGTCGTCGCTTTATTGAACTACACCGTCGCCGAAGACACAACTGTGTACGCCGACGTGTACTTGACCGCCGCGACGCGAGGAGATACTGTTCAAGTTACGCTTACGAGTTCAGATCTTACCCTATTGTCCGCACCCAACGGTGCGGTGCTGACGTTCAACGAAACGAACTACAATTTGGCACAGCGCGTGACGATCACTCCGGTGTACTCGTGCGTTGCGGCTTTGGATCGCTACGTTCCAATCACCGTAACGGTTGATTCGAGTACTTCGTGTGGCGCACTCGCGGTACCTGATATTCCAGTGTATATCTCAGACGCTCAAACGGCTGGATTAATGTTCAGCAAGAGATCGATATCTGGCGTTCCAGGAACGTATCAATTCGACATGTGGTTGACATCGCAGCCGACATACGACGTAAAAGTGGCGTTGACGACGCTCAAGGATGTCAATGGCGCTTGGGAGCACGCGAGCGCGAGCTTTGATTGTGGCGGTGAAGGGCCGGTCTGGACTTTCTCTGCGGAAAATTGTCAAATTCCTGTGACGTGCATCGTCACTCTTGTAGGCGACGACACGGCTTGTGGTGATGTTACTTTGGACATGAACGCCGATGCGACGTCACTCGATGAGGTGTACAACGCCATCGAGAGCTCGCCGCCGACGCTCACCGTTCTCGAAGACGCGAATGCTGCCGGTTGGTACATTCGCGACGTCACGAACACTATTTCACTCGTCCTCCCACCCGATGCAGCTGCCGGTACCTCCCCTCTGGCTCCATGGCAGGTGGGCGAAGAGCTCGAAACTGGCGTGTACACCATGACGCCAACCACGGCGTTGTGTAAGACGGTGACCATTCGACCGTTTATCGATTCGCAATATGAACGGTACGCGATAATTTCTCCTCGCGAGATCACACTCGCTGCAGGGTTCGCAGGATCAACGACGTTCCGCGTGCGTTTCCCGCGCAATTACAACGTGCACGTCCCCAATCAAGTGGTTCAAATTTGGCACGACGTCAAGTACACGACGGATGATCCCGATTACTTGGCGTTGAGTCCAAACCTCGGAGGAAGCGCCTTACCTGTGGAAGTCGTGGAATATGACGTGCCGGGACTAGATCTCGGTAACGCCGCGAAGGGCACGGTGCTTATTGACGAGCCATGCCCGAGCAGTGTTACTACGCAGTTGTCGTCGCTTGGATTTTCGTTGAAGAGCGCGCCTTTGGCTGACGTCGTGGTAACTTTTGGCGAAATGGCGTACAACGCCTCAATGTTGACCGATCTCGGCGATGCTTACAAACATCTCACGCTCGGCACAACATCGTTGACGTTTACACCAAACAATTGGAATCTTGCTCAGCCCGTGATGGTGTCCGCGTTGTCGTACGCAAACATTTCGGCGTCGCGCACCGCTTACGTGTGCGCGTCGATAAGCTCAGCGGATGACGTCTACGAAGCTCTCGACAACGAATGCTATCCTGTTCAAATATGTGACTGTGATGATGGATGTGGGGTGATGACATTCTACGACATCCCCACTTGTGTGTTCACCAACACAGTGGTCGAGCACGGTAATTTGCCAACCAAACCGAAGAGTTTTGAATTGTATTCAAGCTGTTGGGACGTCACTATTACGTGCAACACAGCGTCTCTTTCGAGTCTCACGTCGGGCGGCTTTCCTGAAGTCATGACGAATTTCACGACGTTGCCCGACGCAGTGGCTTACACCGATCTTGAGGCGATCCAACGCTTGAGGTACTCGAGCGGCGCGTGGTCCGTCACCGACAAAACTGTTTACCCGCTCGCTCGGATCGACGGCGGCGTACAAGGCTTGACAGACGAGGAGGGGATATATTGTCTCGGCGTGGCCAGCAGCGGTCTCATCGTTGAAAATCCCGACAACGCCGGATTGTTTGTCGAAAAGTCCGACGCATTGGGTTTGTTTGCCGATCAATTTCAAATCACCGCCGCTGAAACGAATACGTTTGCCACCGACGTGGCTGCCGTGGAAATTAAAGTTCTCGCTGGAGCTTCGCCAGACACCGACTCGTACAACCTCACGTGTGTTGACACGACGAAGAACTTCACATCTACCGATGGCTGCGTGCTCATCACTGATAACGGTACTGATAAACTCTGGGGAAGATATGACGGCGCGGGTACGATGTACTTTAAGAGTTTGGGTTACTACGCCGATCCGTCTGATACCAGCGCGTCGCTCAGCGGGAGAAGAAAGTTGCTCGGGCGCGATGGCCGTAAATTGTTACAGACGGGTACGCCGGCGACGAGCGCGGAGTTCATGAGCACGATCAATAGTATTGCGTTCTCTGATATCAGTCTCGATCCCACGGGGTCGACTCGTTTCTACGAAGTTACGATTACGGATTCGTTTGGCTCGGTGGCCACGGGTCCCGTGATGGCCATGGACACAGAAGGCGTAAACGACGCCCCTCAAATATTTGTCGATTTGCCAACCATTTACACGGAAAAAGAAAGCATTCCAATTGGAGCGCCTTGGGCTGTGGTTGATGTTGATAATCAGTACTGGAGAAGTTGTGTCGTCACCATTTCGGATGTCGACGGCGTCTTTCAAGACGGCGACACGTTGTCTTACAACTCGACAGCTATCGTGGAGCAGTACGTTAAGTACAATACCACGATGCCGGCGAACTTTACAAACATTGTAGCGGCGTTTGGTGACGAACAACGTAGCGTTACATTTACGGGTGAAGCATCTTGGACGGCGTATCTCAAGGCGATGCAAAGCATCTACCTTCAAAACAGCGGTCCGGCGATGACGGACACCGATCGCTACATCAAAATGTGCTGTTATGACTATGGCCCAGAAAATGAAGAAGGATGTGCCGTGCAACGGGTGATCTTCCAACCCGTGAACGACGCGCCGACGTCGGAATCGCTAATTTTCTACATTCCAGATCCGCGCGTCGCCGGCTTGGTCAACGCCAACTTGGTTGGCAACGACCCGGATAACGACGCACTCGAATATGTAATTTCGTGCACCACCACCAAGGGTGAGCTCGTGTACGACAAGGACACTGGTGTGTTTAGTTACACACCAAACGCTGAAAATTACGGCAACGATCGCTTCGTATACTACACAACAGACGGAGTCGTCGGTCCAGAACCGCGTCCGCTGCGGTCAAAGTACGCGACTGTTGAAATCAGACTCGGCAACGGTGACACCGCACCAGTTGCGAACGATATTTACATTGATGTTTGGGAAGGTAGTCCGGAGACATTTTCTTTCGACGCAACCGATGAAGACTCCACGGATACGGCTAAGTTGAATGATATCTACCGCTACCAGATTGTCACCGAACCCACGATGAACGTCGGTGGTATCACGCTTCAAGATCAAGTGACTATAGGCGGTAAACGTTACACCGAAAAACCGGTGTTTACGTACACCGCAAACGCCAACACTGATCTCTCGAATCGTGTACAAGAATTGATGACGCAAGACTACGGGGCAAACTTTGATTTCTCCACGTTGTCGCGAGAGGAGCATCCTGGTTTCAACTTGACGTACTTTTCATACGTCGCTATTGATTTGTCTGGGAAAGTCTCAAACGTCGCTAAAGCTTGGATATGGCTTCGTCTCACATCAGAAACGAACACGCCACCAGTCGCTGCGGACATGGCGTTCTCGACGACTGAATCGACTGGCATCGCAGGCGATTTCGACACCACTGACAGTGAATCACCACTTCAGCTTATGCACAGCATCATAAGCACGGCTGTCGTGCCAACGCTCGGTACCGTCTCACAAACTGGAGTCGCAGCGAATCCGTACAGTAAAGGATTTGCATACGAACCATATCCGTATTACAACGGCACGGATACTTTCCAGTACCAGGCTTCGGACTCTCACGGGTCTACCTCTGAAATCGTCACCGTGACGGTGACCATTGACGCGGTCGACCAACCACCGCAAGGTGCGTGTGGGCCGAACTCCACGCTCAAGTCTTCGGTGGACGAGTTGGTGGACTTCAAAGGCAAGGCTGAAGACTTGCAAGTCTTACAAGGGTACCAAATTGTGCGAGCACGAATTCAAGCGTATCTTGACAACCCGCAACGTCGGGACTTGGAATTTTACGCGTACGCACCATTCATTGACGATTTGAACAAGTTTGACGATGTCGTAAACCGCGAGAATGTGATGATTTCGTGCGGGTCTGCGTATGACAACACGGGCAAGGCGAATGTGTATCACGATGAAGTTGCGGCTGTGGCGCTTTTAGCATACGACGTCGACCAACAACAATTTGGCACCATTCAATACGTGTTGAGTGAGCTCCCCAGTATCGCATCCAGCGACCCCGCGCGCGGCGCTGCTGGATATGCTGGTACATTACACCCGTACGTCGCACCCGCGACTACCACGTACAACGGTACGAATTTGGTGACGTATTCTTACTCTGAAGCCACCATCGCTGGCTTGAGCGCCAACGTTCTCGCCGTGGGCGACATCATTGGTGACTCTGCCAATGGTCCCGCGCTGCTGATGTTCAATCCTCGTGAATTCATTTATGGAGAAGTTACGTTCAAGTGGTACGCTCAAGATACGAGCGTGTCTCCGCCCGCTCGCGGTGAAGATGTCACCATGACGGTGCACGTCAAGTGCCGCGGTGGAGAACGCGTGAATAGAGACCACGGTGAAACGTGTGATTTGTGCCCTCTCGGCACCTTCAACTCGGCAAATGTCCCAGATCAACAAAACTGCGGCTCATGTCCAGCGGGTAGTTACACCTCTTTCTTGGGCTCTACGGTGTGCATACCGTGTCCCGCGGATACGTACAGCGATTACGCCGGCGCGCAAGCGTGTACGCCGTGTCCGGTGAACAAGCGTTCGACATCTGGAAGCGATGATGAATCCGATTGCAAATGCGACATTGGGTTCGTTCGATTGAGTGATGGTTCATGTAGACCATGCTCGCTCGATCGACAAAAGTGTACCGAGTATGGATTACACACGCCTCTTCCTTACGAAGGATACTGGCAAGATCCAACCAACGGAGCGAGAAACCTTTCGTGCTTCCCTGGCACGTCGTGCGTCGAGAAGTTCAGCGAAGACGAAGTACGGGCGTTGACGTGCGCTGGGCCCCGATTCTCATCGGACACCACTCCAGCGTACGTAGCTGATGCGTGTACGACGTGTGCCAAGGATCATTACAGATACGCGTCGTTTTGCGAAACGTGCGACCCAGAACCCATCGCGCGCATCTTCTTTATCATTCTTGGCTATTCTGTGGCGCTCTACATCTTGTTCGAGCTCTCGCGTCATCCAGTCATTCCTGCGTTGACGATCATGTTGTCTTTCTTCCAAGTCACGGCTGGGATGCAATATTTCGAAGTGCCTTGGCCAAAAGTCTTGGCGCGATGGATGCAAGTGTCGTCGCTTTCGTACGCCGACTTGCAAATTCTCGGTTTGGAGTGCGTGACTGAGTTTGATTATTTCACGCGTTTCCAAGTCACCATGTTTGCCCCGTTCGGTTGGTTATTCATCATTGCCTGTGCGGTGGTCATTCGATGCTGGAGAGACGTGGCGTTGCAAGCCGTGCTCGGTATTAAAAAGCGTCGGTTGATTGAACGCCGACGAAAGCTTAAAGAGTTTGACATCGACGCCGACAAGTGGACCGAACTCGCCATATCGCGCGACGGCCTTCCATTCGACCGCCCAGAACTACGCGGTAAAGGCGACGATTTCGACATTCTCGAGCGACACATGTACGGCGTCACGACAAACGAAGGTTTGCGTCAACGCGTGTACAAGGAGAGCGTCGAAGCGATGCGCAAGGCGGATAGACACGTCGAGCTTAAACAGCACAAGAAGAAGAGTAAAAGGGAAGCCGAATACGAGCTGACAAAGGAACAACTCGACGACATTGAAAACGAGCGGCGAGCAATCATGCGCATTATCAAGGAGAACATCGACAAGGCGGTGCCTTCGTTCATCATCGCCATGTGGTGGGGGTACATGTTGCTTTCGCGCACGGTGACTGAGTTTTTCGAGTGCAAGAATAACGGTGAATCCGTGCGATTGACCGCGGCGCCAGAGGTTGAATGCAACGCCGGGCGACACTTGGAGATGAAGCCCCTCGCCTTGAGCGCACTGGTGTTGTATCCGATTGGATTGATCATCTTGGTCGCGTCGTGGCTGTACGCGCACCGCGCGACGTCTAAAACGCGCGCCCGCGTGCACGTGCTCGCCACGACTGCGTCAAAGATTGAACGTGACCGCGCCGTGCTCATCCAAAAGTTTGAAGCGCGATACGGTATGACGTACGCGTCAGTGCGACCAGCGTTTTATCTCTGGATTTGCGTGGATTTGTTCAAAAAGTTATCCATCACCGGCGTCAAGGTGCTCTTCCCGGAGGCTGTCTTGCTTCAATCCTTTGCCGCGATTGTCATCTTTACTACGATCACGGTGGCGTGCACACGTAATCCATACGTCAGCACAAACCTGAACGTGGCAGAACTCGCGGGTACGGGCATGAACACAATCACCCTCATCGCTGGGTTTTACTTTCAACTCGGCATCATGGGCGACACGTCGACGTCTGTCGCCACGTCTGTCATTATGATTGGTCTCGTCGGCGTGACGCTCATCCAAACCTTTGTCGTCGTTCTCGAATTCTTCCCTTGGATGAAGAAACTCATGTTCTTTATCAAGTACAGAACTCAAAAAGACATGTACAAGCCTGAAAAGATTGGCACGCACGAGAGCGGTCCGCAGGGCACGTCGCTCTACGTCTTCCGTTCCGATTCTCCGTTTCGATACTGGTGCTGGCGCGCCATGCGACACCCATTATTCGACAAGTGCGTCACCGTCGCGGTGTTTCTATCCCTCGGCGTGCTCATCGCCGAAAACGCCACGTACGAAGACGCCTTCAACTCCGACGCCTACGCTCGAGTCACCGCGTTCAACCTCGCCATCAACGCCGTGTTTTCCTTTGAAGCGGTGGTGAAAATCATCGCCATGGGGTTCATCTTGGGCGAAGGCGCGTACATGCGCGACACATTCAACTGCATTGACTTTTTAGTCATCTTCTTGCAGTTCTTGCTGTTGATTGTGGACATTTCATCCAACGTCACGGGTGCGAGAAGCGCGAGATTCGTGCGGTACATTCGTTTCGCACGCATTCGCTACCTGCGATTGTTCCGTCGCATGTTTAAGTTTAAGGCGTTGCGCGGGCCAAATTTCCGCTTGATGTGGCTCGAAGCTCGAGGTGAGGACACGGTGGAAATCGCGCAAGCTATCGAACGCGCGCGAGTGGTGTTCGAACCGGCCACGGCGGAGACGATTGAGTACACGTTACGCGTGCTTCCGCCCGACGTGTTGCGTCTCGCGTGCGGGCTCATCGACGAAATGTACAATGAAATGTTTGACCCGGCGCTCGTCGCCGCGTACTCGCAACAAACGGACGCGGTGCATCAAACGGTGCAAGAAGCAAACAGGGAACTCGTGTACGAATGGCTCGCCACTGTGGCCGAGCCTGGGCAGAAGCGGGCGTTTTTGAACACGTTGACGAATATTCGCGACGTCGGCGCTCGACTCGGCGCCGAAGGCGTCGCTCGGGAAATGGCGCGACAGCGCTACGATTCCGTCGAGATTTCCAACGCCGACGCGTTCGTCATCCCCGAAACTGACGGTGGTAAAGACAGCGCCAAGGCGTATAAGCGCCGAGCGTTACGCGATGCCAAGTCCTCGTCGTTTGCGAGCACCAAGGCTACGATTAGTAAGCAATTTGACATGTTTCACGCGTCGTTGACGAATGACGACAAGGTTGAAGACGCGTTGAACGCGTTGCCGCTATTGTCCGTCAACGAAGACGAACAGATGCGCGAGTTGTACAAGTCCAAGCTCGCGCTCGAACAGCGATTAAAGGCGTCGGACGTCGACGTCGACGCCGCGCGAACGGCGCGAGCCAAGGCGATTAAAGCCGAAGCCGAAGCCGAAACCGAAGCCGCCGCGCCCGCGCCCGCGCGCGCGTCGTGGTTTGGAAAGAAATAAGCGTTCCACGAACGCCGAACGCGATTGACGTATCAATCCAATGCGTTCCCACTATCTAGATATATATATCCTAGCACCTCTCTTCTCAACAAGAGAAGACGTCGGTCAGCATTTACATTTTATTAATACGCGCAGCATTTGACCGCCGAACTGTCTGTTGTCTCTCGCCTCACACTCGCGCGCGCCATGGCGCCGTCGCCGGCGCCGCCACCGCGCACCGCCGCCGACGCCCTGCGCGCGCGCGCGCGCACGCACCCTCACGCGCCCGCGCTCGTCGTCGTCGACGCCACCGGCGCCGTGACTGTCGCGCTCGACGCGCGCGCGCTCGACGCCGCCGTCTCGCGCGCCTCTCGCGCGCTCTGCTCCACCCCGCATCGTCGCGCCGTCGTCGTCTCCACCGCCCGCGACGGCGCCGACGCGCTCATTACGTTGCTCGCCGCCGCACGCGCGCGGCGCACGGTGTGTACGGTGGATACGGAGGCGTGGCCGCCCGCGCGGTGTCAAGCCGCGCTCGACGCCGCGCGGGCGAAAGACGTCGTCTGCGGGACGGCGGACGACGCGCGCGACGTCAAGGCGCGGCTCGGCATCGATGGCGATGACGACGTAGGAATCATTGTTATGGATGCGTTCGACGATGATTTGGGAGGGTTGGATGCGAACGAGGAGGAGGAGGAGGTGGAGCCGAACGCGACGTGGTATTTGGCGTTTACGAGCGGCACGACGGGCGGAGCTCCAAAGCCCGTCCCGGCGACGCACGACGCCGTCATGGCGTATGCGAGGAACAAAATCGCCGTCGAGCGCATACAGAGCGATTCAGTCGTCGTGCTCGCGTCGAACGCGACGTTTGATTTGTACATGGGCGACGCGTGCGCGGCGGTTTTGGCTGGAGCGACGTGCGCGGCGTCGTCCCGAGCGATGATTCAGAGCGATTTTGCGCGCGTCGTGCGCGCGAGCGGGGCGACGCACGCGTGCTGTACGCCGACGGTGTTTTCTTTGTTGCGTTGCGCGCCGAGCGAGGTGCCGACGTTGCGATGCGTGACGTTGGCTGGGGAGAAGATGTCGACGCGGACGCTCGAGACGTGGGCGCCGGCGGTGGAATTGTACAACGCGTACGGCGCGACAGAGACGACGGTGGTGCAAACGTACGCGAGAATGCGGGTAGGTGATGATGCGAGGCGTGCAGGGAAGGCGTATGCGATCGATGGGTTCGCGTGCGTGTACATTGCTAAACGAAAAGACAAAGACGAAGACGAATGCGGCGCGACGTTTATCGACGACGCGGGCGTCGCCGGCGAAATCGTCATCGGCGGCGCGTGCGTGTCCGCGGGATACGTCGGCGACGACGCGCGCACGGCGGAAGCATTCGTAAATACCGATCGAGGACGCGTGTATTTCACCGGAGACGACGGGTACGTGGATGAAAGCGGGGAATTGTACGTGCTCGGCCGGCGGGACAGACAGGTGAAAATTCGCGGCTACCGCGTAGAGCTGGATGAAATCGAGGTCGTTCTGCGCGCGTGCGACGCGCTCGTGGCGAATGCGGTGGTATTTTACGACGTCAACGGCGATGACGCGCAGTCGTCAGCGTTGACGGCGCACGTACAATTACGACGAGACGACGACGCGTTCGACGACGGCGTGTACGCTCGAGCACTCGAACGATGGGCGAGACATCGCCTGCCGACGCACGCCGTACCTCTTCGGTACGTGTTTGTCGATTTCGCGTCTTGGCCGATGACTTCGAGCGGGAAAACGTGTCGAATGACGCTTCGTGAGCGATTGCTCGAAGGCGTGACGTCGGTGTACCGTCCACGTTACGAAGCGCCGAGGAACGGCGTCGAGCGCGCTCTGGCGCGGATGTGGACGGAGGCGTTGGGATTGAGTGACGAGCGCGGTGTCGGTGCGTTGGACGCGTTCGATGCGATCGGTGGGACGTCGCTGAACGTGCTTTTGGTCTCGCGCGCATTGGCGGCTGAGAAATCCTTGCGCTTAGCGCCGAATTCGTCGACATTGTCTTCGTCGACGATTGGCTTGACGGATGGCGAAGCCGCGGCGTTACTCCCAAATGACGATGAACCCGCGGCGTGCGCGTTTGGAGTCATCGACGGTCCATTCGCGCCGTGCGAAATATTTGCCAGGCCCGTGCTTCGCGATTACGCCGACTACCTCATCGCGAATGGCGTCGCGGTCGACGACGACGCCAACGACGACAAATGTTCTCCGCCGTCTTCATCGACGAGCGACGTGAATGATTTCGACGCTGACGCGCGGTGCATGCGCGCCGCGTGCGGGCGGGGCGTCGTCGGCGTCGTGCGCGCGCTGTTACGTTCGGGCGTCGCGCCAGACGCCGAATGCCTCCGAGCGGCGGCGGCGAGCCCGTCGCCGCGGGCGATTTCAGTCGTCCGCGCGTTGCTCGACGCCGGCGCCGACGTCTCTGTGCCATCACGTGCAAACACGCTCGCAACGCACATCGCCGCCGCGCGAGGCAACGCGGATATGCTCGACGAACTCATCCGCCGCGCGCCTGCGGGATGTGCTGGCGTTAAAGACGCCGACAAGCAAACCATTCTGCATTTAGCCGTGCGAAGCGGGGACATTGAGACCATTCGCGTCGCCATCACCGCGTGCGCGCCGTTAAAGACGCGCCAAGGCGGGCTCGAGGCGTGGGATCGATGGAAACGCACCGGCGCCGCGTGGGCGTTGCGATTGGGCGACGCCGAAGCCGTCTCGGCGCTTCGCGACGCGGGTGCAAAGTTGACGGATTTGGAATTACACGTCGCCGACGAATGGAGACACGGGACGCTCAGCCAAAGAACGCTCGCGCAACGCGAGCTTCGACCGTCTCGGAAGCGCGAAGCATCCATTGAAATGATGACGGCACTCGGCGAGCGTCTGGCGAACTCGACGCTCGACGCTGAGCATCGAGTCGAGGCGGCTTCGGCGGTTCGAGAGCTCGCGTGCGCGAGCGGGGCGAATAGAGACGTGTGCAGACGGTTAGGCATCATTCCTTCGCTGTGCGCGCTCGTGCGCGAGCGACATTGCGTGGAATCTATCGGGGCACTGCGCAACGTGGCGTATAACGCGAGCGCGGAGAATCAAACGGTGGCTGGAGACGCCGGGGCTATTGAAATTCTCTCCGACGTCATTCGAAGCCGCGCGACGTCGCTCCAGGACGACGACGACGACGACAGCGAAGACACCATCGCGGTACATAATAGGCGTATCATATTTGCCGCCGTGAGTGCGCTTAAAGCTCTCGCGTTCAAGCACGAGGCGAATACGAGGCGCGTCGCTGACGATATCATTCGCTCGTCGAAAGCGTTGTGTAACATCGACATCGTAGAAGAACAATAGACGACACACTAGGTAGGTAGGTAGGTAGCACAGAAACACACTAGCAGCGGGTAACAACAGTAACTAACTATGGACTAACAAATTTGAGCGCGAGTTTGCAACAACACGATGCGATCGCCGACGACGGCGCCTTCGATGTCCTGCGGCGCGCCTCGGTACGACTCAATCGCCTTGGCAGCCTCGGCGATGCGCGTAATCAATCCGTCGCGCTTCGCCACATCCCACACGAGCGCCGACGACGCGTAATCAATCACGCGCTCTTCCGTCGCTTCCGCGGTGATGCTATCGTATAATCCAGCGCCGGCGAAATCTTCCAAATCTTCCCCGTTGGAGTCGCTTCGGGCGATAATCGTCCCGCCCGCCGGCGCGAAATGTCCTTGAAGCTTACTCGGCACCGATCGAATCGTAATCTCGCCCGTAGACTTGCTCACTGTAAATCCTAACGCGCACCCCGGATCGTTTCCGACCAACGTCTCGCCGAGACCGACGCAAAGTTCTCCAAAGACTTGATCCGCGTCGCCCGTCACCGGATTTGCCGTGTGTAGCACAAACGCGTACTCCGCGTCGACGAGCTCCATGAGTAAAACCGCAACGTTGAGGTCGGCGTCAGAAATTCCGCACGCCTTACGCGATAGCCACGCGCGTTCGGTCCACTTGGATGCCCAGACGCCGCAGACGGCGTCCCAGACGCGCTCCATGTCGGCGTCGGCGTTGAGCGTCTTCGCCGCCCGCGTCAACGGCGCCTCTAATCCGCTCGGACACACGAGTTGCGTGGCGATAATCTCGCGCGCGTGCGCCAAAGCGTCGCGGCGTTCACTCGCGGCGGTTGACGAATCAATCGCGCGCACGGCGGCATCGAGTTGCGCGCGAGTTTCGGTGTCTTCGGCGAGCGCGCGTTCAAATGAGCCGAATGGAAGCGCAAACGATCCCGGGACGTCGACGCCAGCGGCGGCGCCAGATGCCGCGAGTTCCTTGGCCATTTCAGCCAAGCTCTTGCTCTTACCGCCGACGATAGACTCAACGTACGCGTCTGGGGTGACGACCCACGATTCTGAGGGCGTGTACGGCTTGATGGACACCTTGGTCGTCGAAGCCGAAGCCGATGCCGAAGTCGTCGCCGCGGATGAGACGTTGGCCTTTTCAATCACCAACGCCTCGTCCACGATCGCGCATCGCACGTGTTCGCCATTCATGGCGACAACATCCGCCCACAGCGCGTCGTCGGCGACGCTGGCGAGCAATACGTTGGTGTTGCGCGCGCGAATGGCGATGTGGCTCAGTAAATCCACCGGCGACTTGGTGACGACGGCTTTCACGCCCGCGGGAATGTCCTCGAGGCCGCCGAGCTTTTCCGTGAAGCACACCATCGGGGCGGATGAAAAGTCTTCACCTTGAATGTCGCTCAATGTTTCAATCTTCGCCACGCCCGCGTAGGTTTCGAGCGCGGCATCGCCGACGCTGGCGATGAGCCAGGGCGACCGTCCGGCGGCGGCGCGCACCGTCGGCCGAAGCGAAGAAATCAATTGCGACACCACAAACACCACGTGCGAACGCACATTTTCTTCACCAAAGTTAATCAAATACTTTGGATCAGTTTTCGTGCTCTTGGCTGCGATGATGTTCGCCGCGGATTGCGTCGCAGAGCACAAAAAGTCCATGTCGTGCTCCATGGCCAGGGCGCAATATTCGAGCGCGGCGTCCATCGTCTTGGCCCACGACTCGCTCCATCGCGCACCGTTCGCCTCACCCATCGCCGCGCGCAAGTAGCTCAGCGCCATACTCAGCTTTGGTGAATCTTGCGTCAGCGTCGCATTCTTCAACGACAACTCCAACAACCCGAGCAAATCATCCGCGCTCATCGCCGCGTGGTCCACGGATTCCACCTTGGTTCGGAAAAACTTTTCAAGCGTCGCGTCAAGCATCACCACATCGCGATTCGGCGCATCATTTTGCCACACGTGCAGCATCTTTTCACGAATCTCGACAATCTTCCCGGGTACCCACCACGCATCGCGATTTTGTAACATGTCATCAACCTCCCACGCTACGTCCCCGGGCAACCCGTGTCGCGCGAAATTCATCGCGCTATCCACGTCTCCCCCACCGTGCGTCGTCTTTAAAATCCACAAATAATGCTTGAATGAATCAATCATGTGTGGCATGTGATACGCTGGACCAGTGATGCCATCGGATCGCCATCCAGCCTTCATGCCGGCTAAATCTTCGCGCGTCAGACGCGCGTTGTTCCACAAATGCTCCCAAAAGTCATCCCAATGGCCAGTGTGCAAAAAGTGCAAATACGCTTCGCAAATCTTCACGTCATCGGGCGTGGTGTTCGAGTGCAGCTTTTGGTGCCACTGCGCGATGAATGGGTCTTCAATGCCCGGTCGGTGGCCTTCTTTGATGCCGTGTTGGCGCATGATGTTTAAAATGCCCATGCGAATGTCGTCGCCGTTGCCGCCGCCGCGCGGGAGAAACGCCAAAGACGCGCGCATCAATCCTCGCGCGGTTGGGTCTTCAGCCGTCGCAGCCTTGTGTGCGATGCGACCAGCGAGACGTTCCTGCATGCTCGCCATGTCCTTGCCCTGATAGTTGTTCCCGGCGTACCAGTGGAGCTGTTTTAATGAGCTCAAACGCAACCACGAGTACACGACGGCGGCGCCGGCGCCGCCGAGCGCCGCGGCGTCATCCAGCGCGCCATCAACCGCGCAAAATCGCGTAAACAAGTTCACCGATCCGCCCTCAAGGTCAGTGGCGCGACGTGCCAAGGCTTCGAGGCCGCCGCCCGCGCCACCAGCCAAACTCAAGCGTTTAATCGTCGCGCGCACGTCGCCGTCGACGGCGTGCGCCCAAAAATCGCCGCTCACGCAAATCCCGACGATGGACCCCACATCCTCCTCGCTCGCCGGCACGCGCATCACCAACGCATTCGTCGCTTTATCAAACACACTTCGCTTCGCGATGCCATCGCCAAACTCGCGCGTGACGCCATCGCACGCGATGGTCGCCGCCGGAGCGCGCCACGCGCCGACGTCGCCCTCCGTCGACGTCGTCGCCCAGTGCAACTCAATCCCACCGCCTTGCGCATTCGCCGCGCACGCCGCCCCCACGAGCGCAAACCTCACATCGACATCACCACTGGGAAGCTTTATGACGACGATATCGATCGCGCCATCGTCACCGAATGGAAGTTTGACGCGCGCGCGCGACGCTTCGACGGGTTCGGCGGGCGCGCGGCGTCCCGCGTCGCCCGCCTCGGGGTTGGATATTCTCTTCTTCGTCGTCGTCGTCGTCGCGTGCCGCACGACGGCGACGCGACGACGGGCGTGCGTCGTCGCGCGGCATCGCGCGCGGCGCACGGCGGCGCCGAGAGACGTCGTCGTCGTCGTCGTCGCGCTCATGAATGTTGTTAACTTTGTGTGTGTCTGTGCTGAAGCTTCCTCGTCAAGCGCTCGCGTCGTGCGTCGTCGCGTCGTGCGTCGGTGTGCGCGTGCGTTCGTTCGTTCGCGTTCGTTCGTTCGCGTGCGTTCGTTCGCGTGCGCGGCGGTGTGACGGCGCGTGCACCGTACGACGGACGACGTGGAGTGATGCGATCTTATCCACTCGGGCGCGACGCTGTGTGACGGTTCGCGTTCCCAGTGGATTGCGACACGTGATTGATTGATTGATTCGGTGACGATCGGCGACGCGGCGTATCGATACAGATGCACGTGGTATGTGTACGCCTATGCGTATATATATATATATGCGCGACGCTCGCGCGACGCTCCATCGAACGCGCAAGCAATCGATCGTGAATCAATCCATCAGTCACACATACACAAAAGGACCTGTACTTTTCGCCACGACACCCACTGTCCGACGACACGACGCTGGACGTCCCGCCATCATTTGATTCTTGAGTCAGATTTCACACTGCCAATGCGTTCTTTTTTTTCGCATCTGCGTCGTCATCGTCGCCGTCACACCATACCCGGTCGCCGTCACACTATACACAAAAGGACCTGTACTTTTCGCCACGACACCGCCCGCGACGACGACGACGACGCGTCTCGCAAGACGTCGACTTAAGATAATATCGATGTCTGATTCGTGGTACTTCTGCTTTTTTTGTACCCGGTCTTTGCGCGTCCTCGTCCTCGTTCTCGTCACCATCTAATCAATCAATCAATCAATTCCATCAGTCACCCATGGCACACATCGCTTTCGCCCCGCCAGACGACGACGCGTCGACTCGCGCCGCGCGTCGCGTCGATCCATTCAAACACCGCATTCTAACGCCAGCGTCGATCGTCGTCGTCGCCCTCGAGCGTTGGACATCGCGCTCGCGTCGTCGTCAATCGTCGTCGTCAATCGTGGTCTATCGTCACACGCGCGCGCGCGCGGCCGACGAGGTCGAGGCCAAGGCCAGGGCGACGACGACGAGGACGACGTCGTGGTGGTTGTGGATTCCGCGGTCGTCGTCGGCGCGTCGTCGGCGCGTCGGCGGTCGGCGGCGGCGCGAATTCGCATCATCGCCCATCCATCCATCCATCCATCGGTGACGCCGCCGTCGTCGACGGGGCATGTGCGCGCGGTGTCGGCGCGCGAGGGTGGCGTCGGGGGCGTCGGGGGCGCGCGCGGTGCGCGTGACGGCGGACGCGGGCGCGTGGTGTGCGCCGTGCGCGCATGATGATGATGATGATGACGATGTTCGCGACGATGATGTGGCGGCGGTCGAGGATGCGTCGTGCGTGGACGGCGCGACGTACGATGTCGTCATCGTCGGTGCGGGCGTGGGTGGGTGCGCGTTCGCGCGCGCGTACGCCGACGCGATGGGCGAGGACGAGGACGATTGCGGCGCCGACGCGGCCGACGCTTCTCGCGCCGCGGAACGTCGTCGTCGTCGATACGGACAATCCTCGTCACCGTCGATGCTGTTGATTGATCCGACAAACGTGGCGAAATCGGCGATAGTTGCGGAGCGCGTGACGCGCCGGGCGGCGCGATTCGCGGTGGGGGCGTCGTCGCTGGCGAGTTTTTCGGCGCGCGGGTGCGCGCGAGCCCGCGCCGCCGTCGTCGGACACGACGCCGCGCAGCGCACGCTGACGCTGGACACGGGCGCGCACGTGCGGTACGGTGCGTTGTGCGTGGCGACGGGCGCGCGGCCGAGGCGCGCGGTGCCGGCGAGCGTGGACGCGCTCGAGGTGCGCGACGTCGAGAGCGTGGACGCGCTCGCGCGTCGCGTGACGAATGCGAACGCGACAGCGGTGGTTTTAGTCGGGAACGGTGCGATTGCGCTTGAAATTGTCGATGCGCTGTGTGGTGTGGGCGTGGCGTCGACGCGCGCGATGGAGGCGTGCGAATTGGTGTGGGTGATGAAACACGACGCGTTGGGCGACGCGATGTTTGACGCCGACGCCGCGGATTTCTTTGGGCAGATTTTGCACGCGCGGCGGAGGATGAAGGCGGCGGCGCGCCGCGCGACAGAGGATTGGGCGGTATACCCAAAGGTAGTCGCCAATGACGACAAGGACGAGGACGATGACGGACGCGATGCGAAGCGCAGAATGTTGGGGTCGTCGGCGGGACCGGATTGGACGTCTCGCTTTCGCGCTCGATGCCGCGACGGCGGCGGCGACGCCACGGCGACAACGGCGACGCATCGCATGAAGTTGACAATCGTCAAAAATGCCACCATCGCCGACGCGCACAAAGACGGCGCGCGCAATGTCATCACGCTGAGTAACGGCGAGACGCTCTTCGCGGATGTCGTCGTCTCCGCCGCGGGCGTCGAACCCAGGTGTGATTGGCTCGACGCTCGCGATGCCCCGCGGTCATTCATCGACGGCGGCATTCTCGTCGACGAGTGCATGCGCACCACTGGGCCGTACGCGGACTCCATCTACGCCGTCGGCGATGCGTGTTCGATGGAGGCGCGGTCGCGCTCGAGCGACGCGCCTTGGTTTCAAATGCGTTTGTGGAGCCACGCGGCGCAGACTGGCGCATTCGCCGCAAAAGTTCACGCCGGTGTGTGCGACGCCGACGCATTTGGGTTTAACTTTGAACTTTTCACGCATGTCACGCAATTCTTTGGCCTGAAAGTGGTCTTGCTCGGCGCGTACAACGCGCAAAAGCTCGACGACGAGCCCGCCGAAGACGTCGCGACGTACCAGCGCGAACGCGTGGATGAAGACAATCCTTCCGCGTCAACGTACGTTCGCGTGCTGTTGCTGCGTGGCAAAATGAAAGGTGCCGTGCTCATCGGCGATACCGATCTCGAGGAAACGTTTGAGAATCTCATCATGGATGGCGTGGACTTGTCGCGGTTCGGCCCGGCGCTGCTCGATCCCGAATTCGACGTCGAAGACTTTTTCGATTAGCCACCGTCGCAGGGCGCGCGCGATGCCCGCCGCTGCGTAGCGAATAGTAGTAGAAGAACAATCGATAGGCAACGAGAATGTCGTCATTCGACGCACACACACGCCAACGGTAGCACAGTAGCAAACAATACGTCTCTATGTATCTAGTATTTCAAGTCGACAATTTTCTATCCACCCGCGGCGGTCTCGTCTACAAACTCTTCCATCTAACGACCCACACGTTTTGGCGGCAGCGATACCACTACGCACCACTACCACATAACACAACTAGTGCGGTTTCGGCTTGAACCCATCCACCGCAAAGTTTCTCGACGCCGAAGGAATGACGACTTCGCATCCATCCAGCGGCCCCTTCGCGCAGCTCACTTGACACCCCAACCTCGACGTCTCCGTCAACCCATACGCCAAATCTAACATATCATTCTCATCATCACACGCTTCGGGGAGCGATGCGAACACGGCTTCGGGAAGCACGACGTGACAGGTGCTACACGCGAGCGAACCTTCGCACGCGCCTTCGAGCTCGACGTCGTTCGCGTGCGCGGTTTCCATCAAACTTTCCCCAATAATCCCTCGCACGGTTTTCCTATCGCCATCGCGATCGATGAATGTGATTTCTATCGAGTTCTCCGCCGTGGCTTTGGTTTTCCCCCCGCCGTGTGCGGCGGCGGTGGACGTGGAGACGGCGCGAATGGCGCTGGACGACGTCGTCGCCGCCTCCAGGGTCGCCGCGAACCGGGACGCCGCGCGGCGTAGCGCGTGCCCGCGCATGTGCGCGCGCGAGCGATGCGTGCGAATGACCCGTCGGATGCCGCGAGCGTTGTCGGCGACGACGCAAAAAGTTCCCCGCGTCACGGTATGGAGCTGAGCTCGCGCGCGACACTCGCGAGGCAAAGGCAAACGTCGGTCGAGCTGAGCTCGCGCGGCGTCGGGAACTTCTAATTATGTCATCTACAATGAATCGCTAGGCAGTGTTGCGATGAGGGGTGATTAGTGTGGACTATACGTAAGTCATCGACGCTAATGTGCGGCGACGAGCTCCAATACGGGAATTTTTACAAAGATGCGCTTCGTAAGCACGTCTTCGCGGGCGACGCCCCCCTGGGGCGTCTCGGCGCGTTTGATGCGTACACATCGACGACGGAACCACGCATGCGTGCGCGCGTGCGATTGCATGCTCGCTTAGATTTCATTCTCACCAAAAAGCGTCTTTTCAAACGCTTCGAGATGCTGGTAATCACACGGTTTGATTTTCACCGCCGTGTGGCCGCGCGGATACCGTCGAGCCAACGCGACGACGGCGTCCCTAAGGCGCCGGCGTTCGCTATACATCAAGTACGCCACCGCCACCGAAGGCGCGCGCGAATGACCCGTCATGCAATACACGAGCACGCGCGATGGAAACGCATCGTCTGCGCGTTCCGCCTTGACGTGTAATTCCTCTAGAATCCTCACCGTCGCGCTCAAATCCAACGCGCTCGCGTCGCTCGCGTCGCTCGGCGCGGTGAACACGGTAATATCTCTCGAACTACAGCACGGCGTACACGCCGGAACAGCCTACACACACAGATAAAACACACCACACCTCGTCAGTACGATCCCGTCGCGACGCGCACCCGCGACGCGCCACGAAAGACGCTCGACGCGTCGCGCGCGCGCGAAAAGTCACCCCCCCCCCTCCAATACTAACCCACAAAACTCCCTTCCCGCGCCCACATGCGCACGCGTCTCGCCTCGCACTCGCGCACGTACATTCATCACGGTTCGTATACCGCATTTTATCAGCACATCAATGTTCGACGTGTGTTCGAACGCGCCGATGCACAAAAACTTATCGATGACTTCGACGATGGGTTCCTTGCCGCTCGCATCCATGGTGGTGCCGCATGCGCCGTTACCGTTGGCGCGTTCGACGCTTTCGCTGCATCGGCGGTAGTGACCGCATTGGTGGCACGTGGAACCGGGCGCGTGGGCGTGGCCGCACGACGGGCAGTCGTCGTCGGGCGCCATGATGTGACGCGATGCGCGCGCGCATGGGGCCCATGGATTTTCTCCCCAGGGGGGGGTCCATGGATATATTTCATAGCACAACACACACATGCTATACGTACGATTTAGGTCCCGAAATTCTGGTATGTGATAAATGAGAATTTCATGGGGTGGAGTATGAGAACTGGAATGGATTTCGAACAGACACCCGCGTGTGTCTGGGCATCAATATGATCTATATAGAGGGTTGTGTGCTAGTATACGTATACGGACGTTCGTCCGCACACGGCGCGCGACGTCGTCGTCCGCACACGCGCGCGCGCCATGGCCGACGCCGCCAGCGACGACCTCCTCGCGCACATCGACACGCGCGGCGTCGAAGTGCTCAACGCCATCGACGACCGCGCGTGGACGAAGATCCTCGCCGCGGGCGAACGCGATCAGGACACGTTGGAGCTCGTCACCGATGACGACGAGACGTGCATTTTAAGCGTCCCATTCACGACGAACGTCAAGCCCACGCACGTGGTCATCGTCGGTGGCGGCACGAATGGCACCGACGTTTCCGCGTGCGCGATGGTGAAGGTGTTCGTGAACAAGCCGTCGCTTGGGTTTGAGGAGTGCGCGAAGAAGACGCCGGCGCAGACGCTGGACGCGCGCGAAGGCGCGAGCGCCGGCGGCGTCTTCGAGCTCGATAAGACGGCGTTCGATAACGTGCGGACGTTGACGTTTTATTTTGAAAGTAATGTGGGCGATACTGAGCGCACGAGCGTGAGGAGATTGGAGATTCGTGGGCGGACGATGGATGCGGCGGATGTGAATCAGTTGAAAAAGTGCTGAGGCGCGTAAGAACTCGCGTTTGGGCGCGCGTTTTTGGGCGCGGGGTGTGTGTGCGTCGTCGTTGTCCTGGTCGTCGTAGCGTATGCGACGATGATGACGATGATGACGATGCACGATGGAAACCCCGAGGAGGAAAACGCTCCCGCGAGTTCGAAGATTTAAACAAAAAAAAAATAGCCGCGAGCCGACGGATTTGAGAGTCGCGTTTTGACCGCCACGAAGCGACCTCGTGCGTGCGCGCCCATGGCGCGCGCGCGCGCGATCTGTGCGCGATGATGTGTGACGATGCGATGCGTAAATTGGTGGTGTTTGTACGCCACCGCGCATCGCGTCTGATTAAAAAATCGTGGTTCAAAAGCGCGTACGATGACCGAATGCAAACGTTCGCGGCGCTTGCAATGTACATAGATGATGCGTCGACCAGACGCGATGACACGTTTTCAAGGCGTCATGCATGCATGCATGCGTTTGAAATATTAATGCTTAGCTAAATTAGAGCCATGCTGACGAATGCGCTAAACGCTATACATCTACGCGCGCGCGGTTGTATCGCGCGTGTGCGAGGCACTCGACGGCATTGCGCGCCTCTCGCGATGACCACGGCGAACCCCATGCCCGCGCTCGCCCCAGACGTGGGCTACGCCTTGAGTGGGCTCTTCATTGTCAACGTGCGCGGGGATGTGCTCATCTCGCGCGCGTATCGCGACAACGTTGAGCGGCACTTACTCGATGCGTTTAGAAGTGAGATCATCGATGCGCGCGGACAGGCGAGAAGCACTCGCTCCGCGCGTCGTAACGGCAATCTGGACGCACCGATGCGCACGATAGGATCGGCAACGTACATGTTCAAGCGCTGTAACGACGTCTACGTCGTTGGCGTCACGAGAGGCGCGGCGAACGCGATGTTGGGGTTTACTTTTCTCTCGCACGTGTCGCGCCTGTGCGCGCACTACTTTGGCGCGTGCACAGAAAACGCCATCCGAAGCAATTTCGTGCTGTTGTACGAGTTGTTGGACGAGATTTGCGACAATGGATACCCGCAAATCACCGCAGCGGAGGTGTTGAAGACGTACATTACGCAGAGAAGTTCAACGAGAGACGCGACGCGCGAGCAAATCGCGAAACAAGAGCTCGCGGACCAGCGCGCGGCGGTTGCTGCGGCGAAACAAGTCACCGGTGCGGTGCAGTGGCGCCAGGAAGGGTTGGTATATAAAAAGAATCAGGTGTATTTAGACATTGTGGAGAGCGTGAATATGATGATGAGCGTAGAGGGAACGGTGTTGCGGGCGAGCGTTGCGGGAGCTATTTACATGAAAACCTTCTTGACGGGTATGCCGAACATTAAAGTCGGGTTGAACGACCGATTAAGCGAAGAGACGCGCGCGAGTACGCGTGGGGTGGATATCAACGCCAGCGCGGCGACATCGAAGAGATTTATCGAGCTCGATGACTTGCAGTTTCATCAGTGCGTTCGGTTGAATAAATTTAGCAGCGAGAAGACCATCGAATTCACGCCACCCGATGGCGAATTCGAGCTCGTGCGCTATCGCGTAAGTGACGGCATAACGCTTCCGTTCAAGCTGATGCCGGCAGTGAAAGAACTCGGACGGACGCGCTTGGCGGTGACGGTAAACTTGAAGTCGCTGTACAGCGACAAAACCGTCGCCACCGAGGTACGCGTACGCATCCCCGTTCCCAAGCACACCGCTCGAGCCATCGTCAACGCGACGGGTGGCAAAGCAAAGTATGTACCTGAAGAAAACTGCTTGCGTTGGAAAATCAAGCGTTGCGCCGGTCATGAAGAATTCCAACTCGACGCCGAAGTCATCCTGGCCAACACGTTGGAGGAGCGCAAGCCGTGGGTACAACCCCCGATTAACGTCGAGTTCCAAGTCCCCATGTTCACCGCATCTGGCTTACGCGTGCGTTTCTTAGAGGTCACGGACACGAGCGGGTACGACGTCACAAAGTGGGTGAGGTACTTGTGTACGTCGGGCGGCCGAGGCGAACGCTCCGGCTCTTACGAGATTCGCTGCGCGTAATAACATCAAAGTAGTGCTCCGTTGCTGGCGCCGCTATAGAGCGAGACATATACATCGATACATCGATGCCTCGCATTTTGTAAAACAACACCAAATCTATATAGCACATTGAGAATACAACGCACGCGCCCGTACGCGCGCGCGCGCTTTGAGACCGCCCGCGGTCAGCGCTTCCTCAGACGCGGGCGCACCACTATCGCGCACACCGACGCCGTTTGCACTACCATCACCGCACGCAGCCGTCACTCAAACGCACATGTTCGCCACACGCGTCTCGTCGTTCGCCGTCGGCTTCTCTGCCGCCTCGGCTGCGGGGTTTTACATCATTAAACAGGATATTCAAAAGAATCACGAAGCGCTCGCGAAGGAGTGCTCCTCCTTAGTCGCGCGCGTCAAAGCCCTCGAACAGGCATCGAAGGCGTGAACATACATCAGTAAGGTGAGAAGTAGTAGTAGTAGCGAGCGGCGGTGATAATGTCAAATACAGAGCTATAGGAATAGAAACGATTAACGCGAACGTTCGCGCGTCAGGCGCGCACCCTCAGCGAGCGCGTCTTTCACCGTCGGTGCGGGAAGACACACGACTTTATGCGCGCACCAGTCTCGCTTTTGGCACTCTGGGGTGCAATAGTATGTTGTTTTGCATTGACTGCATCGTCGCGCGCGGTCGGTGTACGCGAAGCACGCTCTGCACGTGCGAAGTTTCATTTTGCGCCGGCCTTCTCCATCCTCTCCGTCTTCGGCGAACGCCCTTGCGTACTTTGCCCGAGCAGCGACGATGGATGCCATGATGTCGTCGTTTTCGGCGAAATCGGGAAAGACGTCCTCTTTCGTGATGCGCGGTGCCCAGTGTCGATGCTTGCGCGGGACGTGGACGGCGTCGCGGAGTAATTCGGCTCCGGTGCGACCAGTGTCGTCGAGCATTTCGGTGATATCAGACGTGAGCAAGTCATACCTTTTCAATATCTCGATCGCACCGGACGCTTGGCGTTCGCACGCCCAATGGTAGGCTGTGCGACGGCGGCTGTCGCGCACGGCCATGAGATTCTTCATGGATGGCACCGAGAGCAAAATGATTTCTACGTACTTTTTCATGTCGTGCAAACATGCAATCATGAGCGCTGTGGTCGACGCGCCCTGCAATGACGTGTCCCCGAGTTCTGCATGACGTTGTAGTACGTACTTGATGCACGCTTCATGTTCATTCGCGAGATCGCCGCGACCAGGCTGGCGCGCCTCGTCGCGAGCGACGCCGTCCAAGAGATAGAAGAGCGGAATCCATCCCAGCCGACACCGACTGAAGAAATCGGCTCCCGCGGCATCCAACGCCTTAATCGCCTCGAGCTCGATGCAATTTCCAAGCGCGGTATGTAATGCCGTACGCATGTCTTCTGCGTCCACAGCGTTGCAATCCACCCCAGATGTGTCTAGGAGAAGCTTAATAACGCCTACGCGATTTCTGCGTCGGCACGCGAAATGCAGCGGCGCGCCGTAATTCTCCAGAGCGATGACTGAGAACGGCTTCGCCGTTTCAAATTCCGGATACTTTAACATGAGACGCGAGATAAAATCAACATCGTGTCCTTTGTCGCCATCGATGGCGTACATGAGCACGCTTCGTTTTTTCTCATCCAGTAAAAAAAAATTTGGCGACGAGCCGCGAAACGGGGCCAAATTACCTCGAAAAGCCGCCGCGTGCCACGGGCTCACTCCACCCGTGTCCACCATGAAATACTCCATATACACGCTCATATACCGCTCTGCACTCCAGTGACTGACGTCCAGCTTGTGGAAACATTGCGCAAAGGCGATTAACTTGCGGAGTTCGTGATTGTCTTCGCGCTCGGCGATGTCTTCGAGTCGCGTCAGCGCAAAGGCGTTCCCAAACTGCGCGGCGTAACACGCGACGTGCATCGTCGTCTCATACGACTCGAATGCATACTCCAGAATGACGTCTAAAATATCTTCAGGGAGAGAAATGGCAAACGCGAGCGCCGCGGGCGAAGGTTTCGTGCGAGAATCGGATACAAAAGCGTCGCTCCCAGCGTCTAGAACGAACTCAACCATCTCAGCCGTGGGCTTTGGCGCGAGAATGGCCACGCGCGACGGCTCGAAATCGGCGTCTCGCCAGACGTTCAACACGGGTTCGCACTCTTCACACACTGTTTTCGCATCGTCGAGGCGACCGCGGTAGATGGCGGTCAATAAAGCGCGTCTGACGGTTGACATTCGGCGAGTCGCGAAATGAAGAGTTGACCGATGGGCGCGACGCGTTGAACACCATCGATTGAGTATATACGCCAAAATCGTCGCGATAGAAGCACAAAAACACAAAAACACACAAACATAGTGAGAAAGACGCTGCTGGAGTTGTAACTAACGATGTCGTAACGATTGCAAATTCTAAAAACTGAGTACATGTCATGTCGCGCTCGCGTCTCGAGCTCCGCGCGCGCAATCCCATTCCATGTGGCGTGCTACTTCCTTAATTTCAAGCGCTCATTAGCGTCATATTTGATCGTTTCGACGCCATTTTTGTCTACAATCTTCACCAAGTAATCTTTCGGCGCCGTGACGAGACGCTCGCATACTTCGCCGACGCACAAGTCAATCAAATCCATCGCTTGCCCGCGAGACATGTTCGGTACCCAGTGCTTATCAAACAGCGACAAGCAAAACATCCCACCGTATCCATGCCCACCTGTGTTCACTTTGTGACTCGTGGCGAGGTAATCCATGAAATATAACTCTGGACCGATGCCTTCGTCGTACCCAGCCAACAAACAGTTGACCTGGTACGGGCCCGATCGCAACGCCGTCGCCAACTCGTTCCTCGCATAGTGCGCACACGCCGCCGTGTCCAACGAGTGTTGATACTTCAACCGGTACAGCCGTATGTTCGCCTTCAAATACTCTCCGTACGCCACACAATCGCCTCGCGGACCGCTGATCGCGAGCACCTTGGTCGCGTCCAGCTCCACCGTCTTGTCCACGTCGTGGCTCTGCACGATGATTTGCTGCGCCGCCGTGCAGTCGGTGACGACGACGGCGAAGTCATACCCCACGAAACCGAACACGACGTCCATCGCGCGCGCGTTCGCGGGTTGTTCTCACTCGGTGGTTGTGAATTCGTGCGCTCGAACGAGATCGAATCCAATCAATCTGCGCAACGTCTCGCGGCGCGGTGCGGCGGCGGTGCGCGCTGCGAACGGGACGATGTGTGGCGTCGCGTCGTGCGCGGTGGGACGGTGAACGACCGAGCGCGAAGTCGTGCGTCGCGCGCGACGAGTTTTGGCGTTGGATGTGCACCGCAAGCGCCTCAGAACATCGCACGCCGGTGATCCGCGTGCCGCGGTCGCGACGCGCAGCGCCGATACCGACGGTTGGGTGATACCGCGCGCCTGTCGCCGCGTCGTCTGCTCGCGCGATGTCGGAACCGAAGAGGTACGCGATGGTGTGCGCGGCAAACTTTAATCGCTCGATGCAGGCGCACAGCGTGCTCGCCGGGGCCAACTTAAACGTTAAATCTTACGGCGCCGGGCGCGCGGTGAAACTTCCGGGGGCGACGAAGGATGATCCAAACGTGTATCCATTCGATGAGATCACGTACGAGGACATCGCGGCGGATTTGCGCGCACAAGGGGCTGAGCACGTGAAGGAGTTTGAGCGGCTCGGGATGTTTGAAATGCTTTCGAGAAACGCCGGGATTAAACCAAAGCCTGAGCGGTGGCAGACGCATAGTGGTAAGGAGCAATTTGATGTCGTCGTGTGTTTTGAAGAGCGCGTGTTTGATTTGGTGATTGCGGATTTGAAGAGTAAAGGTGGGAACTCGGAGGCGGTGCTCGTGGTAAACTTGGACGTGCGGGACAGTCATCGAGATAGTTTAGAAGCGGCGCCACAAGCGCTGCGATTGTGCCAGGCGCTCGAGGCGAGTGAAGACTGGGAGTGCGAGGTTGATGAGATTTTAGATGCGTTCGAGACGCAGGAAGGCATGCGACCGTTGTACTCTGTGTGTTACTTTTAGAGGGAGACTGGAGAAACTCGTGGTGAAAATAGAATTTTGTTATACACGTACATTATCGTAGCAAGGCATTGATGACGCGGTCGCACACTAACTGGCGACGCGCGGCATCTGAAATGGGCTCGCCCGAGGATTCGGTGAGCAAGAATCTATGTACTTCCTCTTGAATGGGCTGGTCCACGGTGCGCGGGTCGATTAAAATGTCAGCCTTAAACACCATGATCGCTAAGTCTTGCAAAGCCTCGGTGACATTGAGCAGCACGCGCGGTCGCGTGTGTCCACCGATGTCTAAAGGTGCGAACACTCGCAGTTCGCTCGTCAAGTTATCCGTTGGTGTGGCGAGCATTTGCACCACAATCGGTCTGTCGACGTGCTCCTTGTATCTGGAACACAAATAATCCGTCTGCGCCTCGCTGGCAATATTTCGAGTGAACAGCGCGACTTCGCATATACCACCTTCGATAATTTCAATCTTGGCGTAGCTCACGGACACCTTGAGGTCTTTCGACACGCGCAAGCAATCGTATAGCAAACCTTGACGGTCCCGCGTTCTGATTTGGAAAACCGTGTGCGCGGGCGACATCAAGTTATCCACTTCCACAGTGGTTTCAAAGCTAAACTCTGGGCTTTCACCGATGATTACCTCCATGTCTTCCGTCCCACGCAACGCTTTCGCGCGCCCTTGGCGCGTGACGAATCCTGGCGCTGGATGCACTAAAATGTTGACCCGTCGCGCCGCCGACGGCGTCGCCGCCGCGATAGCCTTTACGCGCCGGGAAATATCCCCCACGCGCGCGGGATTAGGAAGCTCGTGTAAATCATCCGTGACGTAGAATAAATCCACCGCCATACCACTCGGTGAGGTCGTGACGTGCGCTCTATGCACCGTGAGCTGCAATTCCCACAACGCCAACGTCACGTCGTGCAACAAACCCACGCGGTCATCCACCTCAACCTGCAAAATATACAAGGACTGCTGCTGATTCTGCATCTCTAACAAATGCAACGAGTCACTCGATGGAATGGTGGAGATCGTGCTCTTGTGCGGACACAGTAACTCGAGACGCTGTCGCAATAACTCCCAGTCGACGACGCACGTTCGCGTCTCCAGCATCGCCGCCGCCGCGAACCCACCATGCGAGCTGCTCTCAAACATGCGAATTTTCGAAGAGCTCGCCATCTCTGATGCGCGAGATCGCTCAAACACGTCTTCCCCGCGTCGCCAGAACCTTATTTTACTCCCCAACGCCGTCCACGCGCGCTTCACGCTCTCCGCCGCCGCGACGGCGACGCGTCTCGTCCTCCACCCTCGCTCCTCCTCCTCTTCCTCTCCGCCGTGCCCGTCGTCATCCCCGGCTAAATCATCACTCACTTCCGCGTGCCCAGCGCGCACGGTGAGCAACACGAGCGCCCATACGCCATCCGTAGTAAAGTCCCCGCGCGTCACGACGAGCCCAAACTCAAACACCACTCGACAAATATCCGCCCCTAACCCAGTCTTATCCGGACACGTCAGCCGAAATTCCGCCGTGGGCACGTCCTCCGACGTCAGTTCTTCGTAACTCACGTACTTTTCGTCGTCCGCATCGCCGTCGACGACGGCTTCCAGGCTTGAGCCGCGCGCGAGAGAACGCTCAATCATCGTCAAATGCCCAGCTCACGCGTCTCCGAGCGTCGCCTCGCGTCGCGTTCGGCGCCAACGTCGCGCGCAATCGCGTGTGGTGGTGACGTTCTCGCCGCACGCGTCGTGCGCGGTCGATCGATGCCGCGCACGCGCGTCGAGCGACGCGAAATGGCGCGCATTTGCTTGGATTTCAACACTAAGATGATGATGCGATCTCATATCGCCAGAACACCGCACGTCGAGTTCGCGACGGCGATGCGCGCGTCGCTCGTCGCGCTCGTCCTCGCGTCTCTCGCGCACTTCGCGCGCGCTGCGGTGCACGAGTACGACGATGCGTCGCTGTACGCCGTGAGCAACGCGGCGATCTTCGTCGCTGGACGCGAAGGATTATTTGCATCTCGCGTAGATTTAAACACCTCTACGACGCGCGCCAAAGCTTGGGTGGGCGCGAATCCGCACGTGAGTGATGGTCGGGCGTATATACGTTTTGATAACGTCGCGTTCGTGCGTTCGGAGGCGGTGGCGAAGGCGGGAGGGGCGAATCAAGGGGCGAATGGATTGATTGAGGCGGTGACGTTTGACGCGCGAGCGTACGACGCGATTGGCGTGTACGACACCGATGGGTCATCTGGGCGTAAATTTTGTTGCGATGATGATATGGTTCAGCGTGGGGTGTGTGCACGCGCGGGGCGGGCGATTGTGGATAGGTCAGCGAGGAGCGACGGGGCGGCGGCGCCGTGGACGAGCGAGATATGGTTCGACGACGATAACGTCGAGGCGCGAGCGTTCGAAGAGGCGATGAGCGTGGAGGTAACGGGGATGTATTACGTGTGGTTTGTAGTGTGTGGTCCTGAGCACGCTGGGGTGAGGGTGCGCGGGAAGACGATATGGAAGAATCCGGATGGATATTTGCCCGGCATGAAGGCGCCGAATTTGAAGTTTTTCGGCTTTTTGGCCATGGCGTACTTGGCGCTCGGGTTTTCCTGGGCCGTGGCGTACGTCGCGCATTGGAAGGAGTTGCTAGAATTGCAGAATTGCATCACCGCGGTAGTGGCGCTCGGAATGTGCGAGACGGCGGTGTGGTATTTTGACTACGCAAACTTCAACGCCACTGGATTCCGACCGTATTTAGCCACCATTTTCGCAGTCTTACTCGGGTCGATGCGCACGACGTTGAGTCGAGCGCTCGTGCTCGTGGTTAGCATGGGGTACGGCGTGGTTCGCCCAACTCTCGGTGGGTTGAACACCAAGGTGATTGCGTTGAGCGTGTGTTATTTTTTCTCCGCCGCCGTGAAAGATGTCGTCGAACACGTCGGTACGGTTGATGACTTGAAGCCCGGCGCAAAAATGTTCTTAATCCTCCCCGTGTCTGTATTCGACGCGATATTCTTAATTTGGACGTTTACGTCATTGTCGAAAACGCTCACGCAGCTTTTGTTGCGTCGTCAATCACAAAAGCTGGCGCTGTATCGCGTCTTCACCAACGCCTTGGCGCTCGCCGCAGCCTTTTCCTTGTTCTGGCTCGGTTTTGAGGTGTGGTTTAAATCGACGGATATGATTGACCAAAAGTGGGAATCAGTGTGGTTAGTCGGGGCGTTTTGGCACATTCTATCGTTTGCGGTGCTGTGTGTGATTTGTATGTTGTGGCGACCTACGGATGCGGCGTCGCGCTACGCCTACAGCGACATGGCGAACGATAACATCTCCGAAGAGTCGTGGTGGAACCAGCTCATCGATGACGAAGAAAGTAGAACGACGAAAGGAGCGTCGACGCCCGGTGAGCGCGTGATGTCATCGGCAAAGAAAAATCGAGCATTGCACGATTTTAGCCTAGATGAGGATGACGCCGAACAACTCGAGATGGAAATCGGCAAGATGGAGTAGGCCATCTTCGACTACAGTAGCTTTCATTTTAATAATCGTGATAACAAATATTATAACGCCACGTGAGTGCTATGGTTCTAGTATGCTACTAACTTGCGAGACGCGCCGCGAGCGTCGGATTTCTTTTGCAGCTCTTCATCAAAGTCCCCGAGCGCTTCCTCGCGCTTCACCGGCGGCGGAGACTCGTCGCGTTTCTGCTGACTCGCCGCCGCGCCTTTGGACTTATTTTTTGCGATGGCTTTCTCAGCCTTGACTTGCGCTTTTGCTACCTTTTTCTCCTGCGCGGCGGCTTTCTTACTCTCGCTCGCCGTTCCCGGCGCCGCCGCGCGCGCCGCCGGCTTTTCCGGCGCGTACGCCTCATCTAAATAACACAACCGACACACATTCGTGCGCACGACGATGTCATTCGGATCTTCCCCTCGCTCCACCGCCACCGCGCGTAAATCAGCGGCAATCGTGCGCTCAGCGATGATGTACTCATACGTCGACAGTCCTTTATGACACAACGCCACGTGAAACGTAAACAACTCCCCGACGATGTACAGCAACACCCCTCCGAGCGCAATGTACGCGCACAATCCCCCAATAAGCGACGCATACGTCACTCCTCGCCCTACATACGTCGCATTCGTCGCAATATACGCCCTCGCGCGGTCCTCATCGCTCGCCAACCACCCGAGCAAATACGTCCCGGCGACCACTTGTCCGCTCACTTGCGTAAACGTCGCACTCACGAGCACAAAAAAGCTCCTATAATTCCTCACCCCGACGCAATTATTCAACCACTTACAATGATGATCGAACCCATCCACGCACTTGTCGCAATCTCGACAGTGTTTCGCCCCGGCGTACACCGTCGCTTCGCAAAACCGACAGTACAACATCTTCTCCTTCGCGTCGTCATCCTCACCGCCCGCGACGCGCGCCTTTGGGTCCGTCGCCGCCGCCGCGAAGAACGCCACCGTGGCCGTCGCCGCGAGCGCGCCATACGCAATCATCGCCCCCACGCGCGCGCCGGCATCGTCCACGCTCGGCGCGAAGAGGAAATAAAACCCGAGCACTTCGCACGCCCACACCGTCGCGCCCGCGAGCTGGTACGCGTTGAGCGCGACGCGACCGGCGTGGTCGATCAACCCGTGTCGTCGTCGCGGCGGCATCGGCGTCGGTCGGCGCGCGCGCAGCGCGCGGTCGGCCCGGGCGCACGCGCGCGAATGAATGGCGCGTGACATTCGCGTTACGCATTCGGCATTCATCGCCGCACGTACGCCGACGATGGGCATCGAACCGTCGCTCGCGGTGAGCGCAGGGCACGCGCATAATGCGCTCGTCGTGTCACGCGGCGCTGAGGACGCCGACGCGGGGCTGACGGCGCAGGAACGACGCGTTCGCGATGCGGACATCTTGGAGGCGA
>JACLAB010004082.1_pt1 | contig 87775 bp, 68 predicted proteins | sample 8027921 | NCBI WGS metagenome assembly JACLAB01 (sample SAMN15725117, study PRJNA655200) | protist metagenome | isolation source: fluorescence activated cell sorting (FACS) single amplified genomes of... | place: USA: West Boothbay Harbor, Gulf of Maine | collected 2000-07-19 | reverse complement strand
AGCGCTATCGCACACCATTTTAGTTTTCGATGCGTTCTATGACGTTGAAACGAAGTCACGAAATGGGAATCAATTTGCAACAGACGTGTTGAAGAAGTGGGCTGACGCTGACTGGTTTACACATCGAAAGAAGGTTCCAGAGAAGCTGACAGTAACGGCTTTCAAAGTGTCCGGGGAAACAAATACTGATGATCTATCACCAGCACAGGATGCCTGGAGCCGCCCCGATATCCCTTTACATGCGTTAGCCATGTTAAAAAATCCACGCGACGGAATTTATGATGCAGTGTCACAGATTGCGGAACTCAAAAGCAAAGGTTTTCCTGTCGTTTACGTAGGAGATATCGTCGGAACCGGGTCTTCGAGAAAATCTGCGACAAACTCATTACTGTGGCATATGGGTGTGGACATTCCATGTGTTCCGAATAAGCGCACTGGCGGTGTCACTATTGGTGGTAAAATTGCACCAATATTCTTCAACACGATGGAGGACAGTGGTTCTTTACCGCTTGAAATGAATGTGGAAAAAATACACATGGGCGATGTAATCGATATATATCCATATGAAGGGATTGTTAGGTCACACGTTACTCAAGAAGTTTTGGCAGAGTTTGGATTGAAGAGTTCGGTGCTGTTGGATGAAGTACAAGCTGGTGGACGCATCGCACTCATTATTGGACGAGGTCTTACTGATAAAGCACGTCAGTCTCTCAAGTTACCAAAGTCTGATGTTTTCCGACAACCAATCGTTCCGACAAAGAAAAGTACCGGTTTCACGTATGCTCAAAAAATAGTAGGACATGCCTGTGGCATGGAAAGTGGTGTTCTACCAGGAACGTATTGCGAACCAAAAGTCACTACAGTTGGCAGCCAAGACACGACAGGTCCTATGACCCGTGATGAACTTAAAGATTTAGCTTGCCTTGGTTTTAGTGCAGATTTAGTTCTCCAGTCGTTCTGCCACACTGCCGCATATCCAAAGCCGGTCGATGTTGTGACGCACCACTCGCTTCCGGATTTCATTAGAACACGTGGTGGCATCTCTCTTAAACCAGGTGATGGCGTTATTCATAGCTGGTTGAACAGAATGTTACTTCCGGACACTGTTGGCACTGGAGGAGACTCGCACACACGATTTCCTATCGGCATTTCCTTTCCTGCCGGCTCTGGCCTTGTAGCATTTGGAGCGGCGACTGGAGTCATACCCCTTGACATGCCTGAATCTGTTCTTGTGAAATTCACCGGGAATCTACAACCTGGTATTACATTGAGAGATCTCGTTCATGCGATCCCATATTTTGCAATTCAGGAAGGAATGCTTACAGTTTCAAAAGAGAATAAAAGAAATATATTCAGTGGACGCATTCTGGAAATAGAGGGACTCGAGTACTTGAAGTGTGAACAAGCATTTGAGCTGTCAGATGCAAGCGCCGAAAGAAGTGCAGCTGGATGTACAATAAAATTAAATAAGGAGCCCATCCAAGAGTATCTTCAAAGCAACATAGTACTCCTCAAGTGGATGATTGCGAATTCCTACGGTGACAAGCGAGCAATCGAGAGGCGAATCGAAAGTATGCTTTCTTGGTTGGCAGCCCCAACTCTCCTCAAGGCAGACGCTGACGCTGAGTATGCTGCGCAACTTGTCATAGATCTTGATACAGTAACGGAACCTGTGCTTTGTGCCCCAAATGACCCAGATGACGCCCGACTACTCTCGACAGTGGCTGGAGATAAAGTTGATGAAGTTTTCATAGGTTCGTGTATGACAAATATCGGTCACTTTCGTGCCGCAGGGAAAGTATTGCAATCGTTTGACGGTGAGCTACCAACTCGACTGTGGATTGCACCACCAACGAAGATGGATGAGTCACAGCTTAAGAGTGAAGGTTACTACGGCATCTTCGGTGCAGTAGGAGCGCGAACAGAAATGCCTGGTTGTTCTTTGTGCATGGGTAACCAGGCGCGAGTTGCCGAACGAAGTACGGTGGTGTCGACAAGTACAAGGAATTTTCCCAACCGTTTGGGTAAAGGTGCAAATGTTTACCTCGCTTCCGCTGAATTAGCCGCTGTATCCGCCATTCTCGGGCGTATACCTTCAAAGGCCGAATATATGAAACACGTGGCCAGTTTATCAGAGTCAAGTGCAGACACCTATCGATATCTGAACTTTAACGAACTTGAAGAATACATCGTTCACCCCGGAAATAATTAACTTTTAACAATGAAACGATCTTTTGCATAACAGCGATACCGGCCTAGGTTCAGCGCACGAAAAGTTAACTTGTTATTTTCATTTATCTTTCGAGCGTTAGAAAACGATGACTTGGTAGGCGTGTAACAGACCAAGAATAAGTACCATCTAGAACACAACTTTGTCAACTTTGGAGATAATTTGTGGTGGTAGCGATGCACACCTGCACAATTATACAATACCAACCGTATATTGTCCAAAGAAAATGACAGTAGCTGCAGCGTTGTCACATGTTTTTGTTTTATCTTTCTGTAACGAAGTACCTCAACTGTTGAAAAAGTATATTTAACAGACACATATATTCGGACTTTTTGATGTTGCTCCTACTTCGTTCGTTTGCTTGCCGTACAGTGAATGACGAGTGTAGGTACGCTACACATAACAGTGCGGCGATCAACCTAAGCCACGCGTTAAAGCGGTAAAAGAAACACCAAAGAACGCACCAACTCTTGTAACGTTCAGTCGTCAACACGGATAACGAACGCTCACCGTCACCGTGAGCCACTAGACCGAGAGAGATAAGTATCAAAGAATATCTTTCTATCTTTGCGAACACGTGTTCTGCCACGCTCGTGGTCATTATATGAGCATATCTTGACTTGCGTAGCTCGCTCGTTTGACACGAACACTTGACGGGGTCAAGCGTCGACGCCAAGCTGCGCCACCGTCACCAACTCAGCCCGCGCAAGGAATGCGGCTGAGAGTTACGCTTTTAGTGTACTTTTATCCATAGTACTATTGATTTTTCTTTCAAGCAGCTAAAACAACCGAAGTGTTTAAAGCGAGATTCAACCAATGAAAACACTGTAGTATACAATTCATTCGATTTTGATTGGTTGAATGATGACGATCGGGACGCCGCGAGAACACAACTGTTGCACCCTGTTCCAATAGTTGTATCGTCAGAACTTCTCCCGTGTGCGGTCACTTGAGACCAGCAAGGCTCAACTATATTAGTCAGTGCGTATGAGGTTCACTATCGGACGTTTCATGGCTTGGAAAGTGTGCTTCGCAGGTGAATATTTCGGCCAGATGACAATAGATCTCTTCAACTCAACTCTCCAACAGCACTCATCTTGTCCGTCGCTTACAGCACTACTGTTAAAGCTGACGATTCCAATGAAATCCTAGGAACTGTGATTGGAATTGATCTTGGGACGACGTACTCATGCGTCGGTGCTTATGTAAACGGTAAAGTTGAGATAATTGCTAACGATCAGGGGAACCGCATCACCCCTTCATATGTGGCTTTCACGGACACTGAGAGGCTTATCGGAGACTCGGCAAAAAACCAAGCGACTTCGAACCCCGAACGAACTGTGTTCGATGCCAAGCGCCTCATTGGCAGAAAGTAAGATGCTTACTGCGATGTTCGCGTCTTCGCATACTGACTTGCCTCATAGGTTCACTGACAAGGAGGTTCAGCGCGATCTCAAAATGTTCCCTTTCAAGGTCGTGAATAAAGATACCAAGCCGTGTATTGAGGTTGAACTCAAAGATGGCAAGAAAACTTTCCAAGCGGAAGAAATTTCTGCGATGGTACTGACCAAGATGAAAGAAACTGCTGAAGCCTACCTTGGCAAGGACATAAAGCACGCTGTTGTCACTGTACCAGGTGTGTTTATTACAGTACAGCACTCCCTTCTTGTATTAAAGTTATTGTGCAGCATATTTCAATGACGCACAACGCCAGGCGACGAAAGATGCAGGAGTAATTGCTGGCTTGAATGTCGCTCGAATTATCAATGAGCCAACCGCGGCGGCCATTGCTTACGGTCTGGACAAGAAAGGTGAAAAGAACATCTTGGTTTTCGATCTTGGTGGAGGCACATTTGACGTATCGATTTTGACGATTGATAATGGAGTTTTCGAAGTCATTTCCACCAATGGAGACACTCATCTCGGAGGTAAGTACGAAACAAAAGGATCGACGCAGAGTGCTCATGTTTCTTTCAGGTGAGGACTTCGACCAGCGCATCATGGAATATTTCATGAAACTCATCAAACGCAAACACGGCAAAGATATTTCCAGTGATGTCAAGGCAGTTCAAAAGCTACGCCGTGAGGCTGAGCGCGCGAAAAGGACACTCTCGAATCAGCACCAAGTTCGAGTAGAAATCGAAGCTCTCTTTGATGGAACTGACTTCTCAGAACCCTTAACTCGCGCTCGTTTTGAAGAACTCAACAATGACTTGTTTAGAAAAACCATGGGACCGGTAAAGAAGGCTATGGAAGATGCAGGAATGAAAAAAACTGAGATTGATGAAATCGTACTCGTCGGTGGCTCTACGCGAATCCCGAAAGTGCAAGAGCTTTTGAAAGACTTTTTTGATGGCAAGGAACCAAACCGTGGAGTCAATCCTGACGAGGCTGTTGCCTATGGTGCGGCGGTTCAAGGTGGTATTCTTTCCGGAGAAGGAGGTGACGAGACGAAAGACATTTTATTGCTTGACGTGGCACCACTCACGCAAGGGATCGAGACTGTCGGTGGGGTTATGACAAAACTAATTCCGCGCAATACTGTCATTCCTACCAAGAAATCACAAACTTTTACTACATATCAAGACAATCAACAAACGGTTATGATTCAAGTTTTTGAGGGCGAGCGCGCAATGACAAAAGATAACCACTTACTTGGAAAGTTTGAACTCACCTCAATTCCTCCAGCGCCACGCGGTGTTCCTCAGATCGAAGTGACCTTCGAGATTGATGCGAACGGTATCCTCAACGTTGGTGCCGAGGACAAGGGGACGGGAAAATCTGAGAAAATCACCATCACAAACGACAAAGGCCGACTCTCTCAAGAAGAAATCGAGCGAATGGTCGAAGAAGCTGAAGAATTTGCCGAAGAAGACCGCAAAATCAAGGAGCGTGTTGATGCTCGAAACAGTTTGGAGACGTTTGCTTACAACATGAAGAACACCATCTCTGACGCCGATAAGCTCGCGGACAAACTTGACGAAGAAGATAAGTCGACCATTGAAGAGGCGATCAAAGAAGCTCTCGAGTGGTTGGATGAAAATCAGGAAGCCGACAAAGAAGAGTACGACGAACAGCTCAAGCAGCTCGAACAAGTCTGCAATCCAATTGTGGCCAAGGCATATGGCAGTACGTCGAGCGACAGTGAAGAAGACGAAGTGAGTGAACACGATGAGCTTTAGATATTGGGGAGTTTTTCGTGTTAGCCGGGCACGTGGTAAATAAAATACGTTATAACTAAAAAAAACAATCAAATGCAACTCAAGCCATCCTCCAAGTCAAAACATCGTGAACAAAGTGTGTGATGAGCTCCGTACCCGACGAGGGGAACACATGAAGGTTGGGAGTTGCCGTTTTCCTCAGTTCGCGTTGTCGCTATCTGTGCTATCTCGACCTAAGCCATACAAAATTCCAGTGAAACGCTCCACTCCCTCGTCACTAAACTTTGAACTGAGCAATTTGAAGAAAGTAAAAGCTGTTAGAAGGCTATCACTCCCAGCTTGATGCTGCTGTCCTATTCTTTCTACTTGGAGGGTATCTGCAAGTTTGTTCAAGCCTCCATGTATATTTCCGAGGCACTTCATCATATACTTTATATCGAATATTTGTGGGAAATATTTGTACAGAAGTTCAAAGAAATCACTTTCATTTTCAGGCAGCCGTGTACACGTCAGCAGCTTGAGCAGATATCCAAAATCGTAACCACTATGAAAAGTTATCCATCGAACATCATCATTCAGTACGACGCCACTAACCATCAGTAACTCACCGAAACGACGTACGTCTATGCCTTGTATTTCTAAGGCGACAAAATCTATACCGCTATGCTTCAGAAGCTCGATAGAATCCCGAGCATACACGTCTTCTTTCAGACTAAACTCTCTGAAATTAAACTGCCAAATGCAAAAGTGGCCATTTATTTGAGCCAAATGACCACGCGCGTCTGTAAAAGTTAGTCCCAATTGTATCAGCTTGAGCATGTCCACGTTGCAGCGCAAGGTTTGATAATGAAAGTCAGATTGATCTTTGAAAGTCCCAACTGGACGCGCGACCTGCATACAATCGTCAAAGGTAGGCACGTAAATAGGACCATTATACGACGCACCACTCCAGGGAATTCCGTATCCATTGCGACGTATGGATAACGCAAGATCACTTCACGTATGATCCCCATTTCTTCTTCCAGATTGTCCGCCCATACTTCTCTGGTCTTTATGTTACTATGATTCATGATATTGAGACTAATTGTACGATGCGTCAGCTTTTAACGTTTAAGTCAACTACCGGCGAAACGCAATGTGGTCAGAGCGCAAGAAATACTGGCGCCAAGCCCTTGCTTGCGGCCCGGACACTTGTTTTTCCCCAAGTCACGAGACACAGTGGATACGCCGCTCTGAAGTCCACAATCGAAAATTTCGAAATTTCATATTACTGATATTTTGAAATAAATATCTCGTGATTTCGCAAAATTCACCTAAATGTTGAAATAAAATTTCAATATTGGTTGAAATTTCAATATTGCTTGCAAAAATAGTCGCCCTCACTTTTTTTGAAAGTTGTGGACCAACGACTGGTCAGTTGAACAACTTGTACAAAACTGCTTACAATACGGATTAAAACTTCGCATTGATCAATATTTCTTATGGATATTGATTTCACATCATTTGTCTATCAGAGGGACTGGACTGACTATGTTGCGTGTAAAGTACATGGTTTCCCGTGTCAATTCTTGAGGGGTCGCAGCTTCGTTAGCCGCCGCACAACAAGTGTGATACTGGTAACACAAGCAGCGTCGCATTCATGGCACTTCAATCTCAAACAAGTTATACGCTAGCACGAAGCAGAAGTTTTTTGCAGTCGTTAAGACTTCCGAGGGCGCGGACATTCGTAAGAGTCTGTCAAGCGACTCCTTCAGCGATGGCTCAAAATTTTGACTACGACATATTCGTCATCGGTAAGTGCCGTTCGAAGACCTGGATCTCTGACTAAACATTACGCAAGGTGGTGGATCGGGTGGTGTCCGCGCGTCTCGTATGGCTTCGCAAAAAGGAGCGAAGGTTGGACTCTGTGAACTACCTTTTGACCCGGTTAGCTCTGAAAGTAAGGGAGGTCTTGGAGGCACGTGCGTAATTCGAGGCTGTGTACCTAAAAAACTCCTGGTGTACGGGAGCGCGTTTGCAGCTGACTTCGAAGACGCACGAGGCTTCGGATGGTCTTCAACATCACATCCAACCTTTAAATGGGAATCTCTTTTGCAGGCGAAAACGCAGGAAATTACCCGGCTCAACGGGATTTATTCCAAGTTGCTTGACGGAGCTGGGGTACAGCTCTACACTGGTGCTGGTCGATTATTAGATGCCCACACTGTTCAAATAACTACACCTGAGGTACGACAAGTATTTCCATGAGTTTTGAACTAATTTTCTTATCGCATCAGGGAACAACTGAGCGCGTTACTTCGAAAACCATACTTGTAGCAACTGGAGGAAGCGCCGTCAAACCTGAGATTCCTGGGGCGGAGTTCGGTGTGACGTCAGACGAAGCTCTGACCTTCGATCAGCTCCCCAAGAGAATACTAATAATCGGCGGAGGTTACATCGCCCTTGAGTTTGCTGGTATCTTCCAAGGGTTTGGATCCGAAGTTTCTCTTATGTACCGCCAACCACTACCCTTGCGTGGATTCGATTCCGATTTACGAGAAACAGTCAACTTGAACCTCAAACAACGAAACATAAACGTGCATGAGAATTGCGTTCCAGAAAGAATCACACGTAATGATGACGGTTCATTACAAGTACAAAGTAGTTCGGGCGCACTCGTAGTTGACGCGGTAATGTTTGCCACAGGTCGACAGCCAAATACCACTCGGCCGGACTTGGGTCTAGAGCAAGTTGGCGTCGATCTTGACGAAAATCGAGCAATCATCGTTAATGAGTTCAGTCAGACATCGATTCCTAGTATATGGGCCATTGGCGATGTAACGAATAGAGTGAATCTTACTCCCGTTGCGTTGATGGAGGGCATGGCGTTTGTAAGTAGTGTAGTGGAAGGCACGCTGACACGACCTGACTACAAGGATATTCCTTGTGCTGTGTTTTCGCAGCCACCAGTTGCAACGGTCGGTCTCTCTGAAGAGCAAGCTATCGCACAGGGTTACACTTGCGATATTTTCTGTTCTACGTTTACACCGATGCGTTCGACTCTTGCAGGACGTAAAGAAAAGTCCTTAATGAAACTAGTAGTTGACACTGAAAGTGAACGCGTCTTAGGAGTCCACATGGTCGGTATCGATGCACCAGAAATTTTGCAAGGGTTTGCGACCGCGCTGAAATGTGGCGCGACCAAGAGTCAATTTGATGCAACTGTGGGCATACACCCTTCGAGCGCCGAAGAATTTGTTACCATGCGAACGCGCTCGCGTCAGGTAGGCCCGAAAACTCAGTGAGTAGAGAAGCAACGCTTTTTTACAGATTTAATAAATGTTTTCTACGCAATCCTTTGAAATTACAATGAGGAGCAAATATTGTCTAGTGCTAGCTTGGTTGGGGTATGCCAAATATTCAGGGCCAGCGTTGGGCGTCGGCCCATGAGGGATGGAATACAGTGGATACCATACTTGACGCGCGCGAGCCGCGCGAGCCGGGCTGCGCGCGCTTCTCCATATATCATCACACTTAAGTTATGAATTTCGTTTCAAAACATGCCTCGCATAAATATGAGTTTTCTAAGACCGGCGCGTGCTAAATATTCGAGCTGGAATCTGGGCACATGTGCCTTGGCACGGAGCCTGCCTCCACCCACTAAAGTGCTAAACTAAATTATTACGTCTGATAGCTCTAGTAGTATGAAAACTTCGACTAACAGAACTTGTAATTTATCATCTAATTTGCGATATTTTGTCGAAACATTTCCGCTCACTTTGGATATATTAGTTGACCCATTCGTAAGTGAAGTTATATTGTGCACACATTCACTTAAAAGCTTTGGATTGGACTTCGAATGCTGTTCTATCATGTGAAGACAAAATATCACACACTTCGTCTTAAAGAGGGAATCTTCAACAAAGTTGCACCGAAGAAAGTCCTCTTGACTATCTTCAATATGAGGAACTAAGTTGAACTCCAAACGTTCTATTATCTCAAACTCAATGCGTGGTAGATCCCCCATGAACGTATGCTCTTGTGACGTACCGAGTATTTTGCACAGAGTAAGTGAGTCTAACTTCGCACTCACTAACTCAAATAACTTTAAATATAGAGAACAAAGATTTGCCTTTGACAGGCTCTGCAGTTCCAACGCGGTGCGAGCGAGACCTACGCACGTGACCATTATCTGAACAGGACAGAGCGTTGATCCCGTTCGCAAAGTTTTCCAAAAGAAATCAGCCGCCGTCATGACAACTGCGCGTTCTACGTTCACATGACTGAGTGAAATATACGAAGCTACGGCCGCACAGCGACCACGAGTATCACCTACACGATGTTCGAGAGTCAAAAGCAAGCGACTCAATTCTATCACACATAGCATATGTACGACTTTCGACTCATGCCCATGTAGAAGTAGCGAAGTAACCATAGACAAACGTCTACGTGAACTGCGGTGCAACGGTTGTTTCTTTCTACTGGTCTACCTACGCTCACTCTTGCTTGTGCGAGTTGAGTTTCATGGACATCGCTGCGATTCATATTCCATGTATACGCGATATGCCGCTGTGAATCGTCACGCGTGCAAAAGTTATCAAATAGGCACTGCCTGCGCAGGTTCGAATCCTGCCGTCCGCGGTGTATCGAATGCAGTGTATCGAATGCAGCGGACGTGCCCGAGTGGTTAAGGGGTTTGACTCGAATACTGCGTTGAATTTTTCCCTAGTTCGCGTTTTTTGACCCGGACGATAAACAATATCAATTTATTACATCATATTGTGACATATTGTAATGGCATGAACAATATCAACATAGGTAGCAGTTCACATAGAGCGGTCGGCACAGCCACCTAGTTGCCACCACCTGTTAGAAATAAGTAAAGAGACAGTCCTGCTTAAAAGCTCTGATCGTAGTTTATCGATCGTGCGCGAATGCGGTTGGAAGTTAAGGCCACCCATCAAGCTCAACTTGGTAAACTTAAGCGCTCATTCTTCCGCCAACTTTGTAAGTAGTAATAGAAGAAGTCGCAGTACAGAGCAGTCTGTATCAAACCACTCAACCAAACTATCCATTGACTGTAACCAGGCTCAGTAAGATAGCGATAAATCCAATTCAACAAATATAGCGCCCGGTAACCCCCTAGCAAGAAGACATAATTGCCGGTCAAAGTGTCTATATTCTTTGTACGCTGTAGAAGAACGAGTTGAGGCAGTATTGCTACTGCTTCCAAGTAAATGGAGAATGTCCAAAGCACTTCGACGAAAGAGAATTCGTGATTAATAACTAACGCCATCATGAACGACGGTAGCAATAAAAAGGCAATCCTGAAGGTATCTTGCTCACGGTCATATGTCTGGCTAACTACCCGGTGTATCCGCATGTACCATAGCACGCAACAGCTACTTGAAATGAAAATCATTTTCATGACAGTATTGTACAGCGATATAAAACTAAAAAATAAATCCAAATATCTCGCTACGAACACGATGGCGTAAAGCTCTTGCGTACGCATAGATACACCCGCGCAGGACTTAGTGGCCTGAATTTTCAACAGCAACACCTGAAAGAGAAAGAAGATTACTTGACTGTCAGTCATTGTGAGCCAAAATACTGTGAGCCAACGTGCGTCGATCAAATATACGCACTAGAATACTAGCCAGATGAGTCATATCACCCGCTGAGTTCACACTTAGTACTGGTGGACGAAACAGTTAAGAAAAGTGATTTTACCGAATCTGAAAACGTTCATCGTAGCAACCGTTTAATCGCAACTATTTCAAATGATACGGCGTAGCGTAATCAACAACAATCGATTGGTGAACAACCTTAACCAACGCACGGTGACCGATCACACGAAGAAGGAACCGGCGAGTTTTGTAAAATGACGCTCAGCAGAAAACAAGACGCACATCTTGCCTGATGAATGAACCGACTCTTGAAAGGATGTTTATGAAAATAAACACTCACGTGGAGCGTTTGTGGAACGCATATACGCCGAATTAACCTAGCGTGGAATACCGCATATATATGCGAGGTTAAATCTCGTAATTGAGTGGGATTTCGCCGGTCTTTGATATCTATCATTGACGGGGACTTTTAGTCCCCGTCTATGGATTTTCAAATATTAGATACAATTGTACGATATCACGGGATTTCGTATAGTCTATAGATATATTTATCTACAAACAAAGAATACGAACCCACACTGTTCGAAGTTGAAGTTGAGTTGACAACGCGTCAGAGACAACAACCGCGCCACCTAATGAAAAGCGACCCACCAAATACCACTATCTACGCGCACAACCTCAATGAGAAAGTTAACCAATCAGGTAAGAAATTTTTTTGATACGTAACTCGCTTTCATTTTGAAGCGCAGAACTACGTTCGGCACTTCAAGCTATTTTTTCCCAATTCGGGAAGGTTCTAGAAATTGTGTGCGCTAAGACATACAAACTTAGAGGACAGGCGTGGATTATATTCGAAGAACCCAACGCAGCAAACAGTGCATTAGTCGCTCTCGAAGGATTTGTATTTTATGATAAACCTTTGGTAAGTGTGTTTGCTTCGTTTAAAATAAAATATTTCTTTCCCTGACTTGCACGCAAAGCACTTGGCTATCGCGCGCAGTTTGTCAGATAATACTGCTAGGCGAGCCGGTCTAATTGTACAACGATCTAGTGAAATACGTCAGCTTCGCAAGGCAGATAGTCAGGCGAAGCAAAAAGCAAAAGAGAAGTTACAAGTATCTGAGACACCTAAAAATGACGCAATCTCAAGTGTATCAAGCAATCGTGCGGCGGTGAGTAGCAATACTCTGATGGTTCAGGGATTACCAAACTCAACCACTGAGCATATGCTCCGGGTTCTCTTCGAGCAGTTTGCTGGATTCGAACACTCCTACATCGAAAAAGGTAAAACTGGCACAGCTTTCGTGACATTTCATGCTGTAGCCCAGGCTACAGTAGCACTCAAAGGTCTTCAGGGCTTCAGGTTGAACCCAACACATACCCTTGCACTTTCATATGCCATTTAGAGGCCGTGAGAGGAGTTCTCTCTGCACTGTAATATGTTTATAGACCCGAGAGTAGCGAGGGATGGATTGCAACGCTTCATATAGAGAAGAATCACTCAAGGGTGTGATGATTAACATTTGAATCAAAATTACACGCCCTTTCACAACTATATGCTCTCTTTAACACGTTATTTTTCTTGACTAATGAAATTAAAACGCATTGTTTTGTCAACTGATGAACTTCGCAAGAAAAGTTGCAACTACTCTTCAAGCACTCAGCTCAAGGCAAGCTGCAAAGTGTGGCTGTTCTTAAGTTACTTGTGTTAATATCTGGAATCTGAGCGTCTAAAAATTTCCCGTCACGAGTATGCGTTCTCTGATTAAACATCTGATAATTCCTCAGCTGTTGCACCCCATCGCGTGTTATAACGCATAGATCAACATTCGAACCCGAACCAAGATCATTCAAAATGCCAGCGTGTATGGCGCGGCAGATTAATCCTTTCGCATCTTCTAGTGAGAGACCATCACGATATTCGTTTTCGAGCATCGCCATCGCAGCAAGGGATCCACTGCCCATACTAGCGTACGGCAAGGAATCAGAAGAACCGTGAGGGTAGATGGAGTGCAGATGAGCTCCAGTTTTGTCCACACCACCAAGAATCAGTGCGGCGCCAATGTGACCCTGATATTTGAAAAGACGAGTCTTCAATATATTCAGTGCTGTGACGACTCTATTCGGCCTATTGATCGAGCAGCGGTGGAGTAAGAGCTCAGACGCAACAGTACCTACTTGCATCGTCAGACTGGTTCTAGTAGCGTGATAACCACTCACCTGTTACGGCCTCGGTATCCGCCGCGGTACCAGCACCGCAGCAGTAAATATTTGGTGCAACGTAATGTATTTTTGCACAATTCTTATCAGCCACAGTTTCACCATTGGTTGAACGGGTATCTGCGCCAAGTACCACGCCTCCAGGAAACACCAGACCACAAATAGTTGTGCCCGTCTTCGTGGCTCCTCTACTGCACGACGTTGGAGGAGCAGTCCCGACACGTTCAAAACTGAAACCAGTCATCGGTATGCGTGGGGAATATTTATAAGTTTCTGGTCGGAACGACCTTGGAGGTCAGCACGCACGGTGTACCTTGCTTCTGTGGCTCGTCAAATATAGTTTCCTCGGCAAACGGGTAGCAGTTTCACTGCCAACGGTGAAAGCGACCGTGGTCACCTTTTTTAGTAAATTTGTTAAACACCGTTCGCCACATCTGAAAATTGAAAATCGCATAAACATGCGGTGATTATCTATGTGTATCTCTTATAGCGTGTATTTCCGTATAATATTTGAGAACTTGTAAAGAGGTACCAAAAGTCCCTGTCAACGTTAATGGCGCGATCTGAGTCGAATGCCCAGCACGCGAGCCGTTTACTCAAGCAACTTCAACGCAGGGCTTTATTAAATTAAAGCCTTAAAGCAGCTCGCCCGCAACTACTGCAGCGGCGCTCATCGTCGCACTTTCGCAGCGCCCGTTGCATTTTATTCTTCTGAAGGCTTCTTCGCTACCCGTCGTTTTCAACCTTTTTCTTCTGAGAGCACTTCTCCACAACAAGTACATACATAGCAAGTGGTCATGTCTTCGGTCAGTCTATGATCACTCAGATTATCCCTACGTCATTATTTACTCTTCTTTTGTAGAATCTTGAACTATATAGACGTTCAACCATAGGCATGGCTTTAACGGATGCTCTGGATGATATGGTCACAAGCGGTGAGTTAGCGCCCCTTTTAGCGATGAAAGTTCTTGCAGAGTTCGATAAAAGTGTCGCGAATGAACTCAAAAGTGTCAACTGCAAGGTGTCTATCAAGGGTAATTTACACACCTATCGATTTTGTGATAACGTGTGGACATTTCTCCTCGAGGATGCTTGCTTGAAAACTACTGGGCCAAGCGGTGATACGTCTGTGCAGAACGTATCGTCGTTGAAAATTGTGGCATGTGATGGCAAAATTCTAGGTGATAGCACATAGATGGTTGTATTATTACACATGATTAGCTACTTATGCATGATTCCCTGGGTGAGATCAGGACATGGTTTAAAAAAATAATGATACCAACCTGACCTTGTACTTATTTTTCATAAGTGCTCCTGAGGAAACTGAGACATTTTGCTTTTAAAACTCTTGAGTTGACTTACCGATACTACACACGGTTGCGTGATATTGTATTTCGAAAGGAGTCTCTTCGGAAAGCCAGCCTCCCTAGCCCAACGTGAAACACATTAATAGACCAATTAGTCTGCACGTACCGTTGCTTTGTTCTGGGAAAGTATGATAAATTTACATGCCGAGCGCATATCAGAGTCGGACTCATTGATGCCTAAACACTTAAGAGCCTGTACAAACTCCCCTACAAGCTCAACATCCGAAGCTTCAACGATATGAGGTAGGTAATATCTCAGGAACTGTACTTCCTTCTGCCATTCAAGTGTATTCAGTGAATACTGGCACCATGAACTTCTCGTAAATATCTTATGTGTAACAAAATAGCACTTGTCTCTGAACTGCGATGAAGCGAGTTGCGCCTTAAAGTATCGTTAGATCGGATTCTACTCATCTGGCATGAAATGCTCACCTGGTGATCGAGTGCACCACTGAGTTCACATAGAGTCTCTATATCTCTTGCACTAGTTCCTGGAATTCCAAGCCCATTGCCTGATAAGAAAAAGGCCCAAATCATAGTTGTACTGAGCTTATCAAAATGCACGTGAAATCTGCCTTTTTCATTCTTCATTCGCATTTGATCATGATCCAATGAAAGGTATTCTGACCAGCTCCACCTATGAACATTTTGCTCAATCTGACGCCGAAGCTGACTATGGTCTATACCAAGTTTGCGCAGAACATAACAACCTTCATTGTAGAATAGAAAATCTTCGATTGTCTCGATTTTGGGCGAACTAGAATTTTCCTTCAACCATCGTTTGCTGAAGTGCTGCAGCATCGTATCACATACAAATCGAATGTTACCGTATGAAATTTCACGAAAAAACAAAAAAGTCGCAAGTATGTCACTACCCCAAGCCTTGAAAAAGCTACTTCTCTTAAGACCTTCTCTCTCTATAAAACTTAATCCCTCAAGTACAATTCGATCAAGGTGGCATATGCTCTGGAAGCGGATAGTCAACGAGGGTGGAATATTCACCCCTTGTGAAGGAAGTGAACCTGATGGTATATTTTTTGCACACAAAGATTGCGTAATTTCATGGATGGCGTCCATGACGACGGTGCGCGCAATGTCGGTTTGGTCTATCAAGCATAAATCCAAGCTCTGGTTCCATCGAAATTCAGTTGACGCCCGTCCTTGGGATTGACGGCTTCCGACCACATGTTGTACGAAATTTCCCCCTGACATAATTTCACGTGCAAAGTCACGTGCACCTTGTGCACAAAATAGGCTATGAATTATCATACTGTAACACGAGTGTATACTTCGTATGCGTGAATCGAAACACGTATATAGTTCATTCCGGGCGCCCTCTAATAAATGCCCTACTAGTGAGACGGACGAGCTCAAAATATGCTCTACGAAAAGCTCTTCTTGAAAGTGACGCTCACAAACCTCTCGTAGCCAACTTATTGTTACGGCAGTATCGAAAACTTCCTTACATTCTTTGATTTTCACCACGATGGATCTTTTTATTAGACTCAATGCGTAAGGATGTAGACCATCACAGCACAGGAGCACAGTAAGTGTTTTTTGTAGTCTGCGAAGCATGCATGCATTGAGACATTGGAGTGTTCTCAACATGCTTGAGGCAATCTCACTAGTTTGTAACAAATGAGTACACCGTGAGAGAAACTGATACGCTTCTTTAAATCCACCTGCTCGATGATTTTGTTCAATTCTTCTTCGCTTAGGCGTGAACTCAAGAGATTCCTCGATTTGTGTTATTTCATGTATGTTCGTCACGAAAGTCGATATCCAATAGTCGAGCATTGCTTCTACACCCATGTGCATCGTACTTTTCCATTCTCCTAGAAATGAAACGAAGGGAGCGCAGCTTAAATTTGAACCACTCAACTGGACGTAAATTTTAGCGTGCGCTAAAGTAGCAAGAGTTTGCTCGAAAACAAAACAGCACACACTGGCGCGTGAATGCGTGATATTCTCACTAATGTACTTTTGCAATTGATGACAGATTGAAGCTATCCGACGCAGTACTTTTTCATAAGTACCAGGAAGAGATTTCTGTTGACGGAGTATGTCGTTATGCAGTTCTTCTACAAGTGTATCAACACCATTTTGCTCACCGTGTTCATCAAACCCAAAAACTTTGCACGCTTTAAGAAAAACGTTATGAATCGTGTCGCCACTATACCTATGTTTTCGCAGCTTGCTTTTGATGATTGATTTTAATTCTGACTCCTTTGCACGCATCAGTCGATGTTGCACGGAGCGAAAATGTGAAGGTGATTGCGAAGCATTCGAATCCATCTGCACCACGACATATATCTGTCGAATTGTAGAACGACGTATAATTTTATCAATCGACAAACATTTCTTGAGCAAGTGCCGACAATCGCCGTCCATTTTGCGTTCATCGCAAACGTAAACAATAGTATTTATTCCACTCGTGAAATTTGTAACGCACTTCGTTTGTGTGATGTCCAAACAGGTTAACTCCGGTGCAATGACGTACTCAACACCATTACACAGTGCATTGCTAGGTATGTCGATTACTATATCGGTGATTATACTCCAAAGTCCATGTTTACCACTCAAACATTGCTTAATGAAGTTCCTTACTTTTGCAGCAACGTCAACAGAGTCGTGTGCACGCAAGTATGTTCCTGGGCTGTAAATCAGAGACTTCCCGATAAATGATGATGCGTCTGATAAATCCTCATGAAGTTTGGGCAACAACTTCGAGTAAAACAAGGATTTGGCCAAAAGTGAACGCCTGACACAAGAGTGGCTAGCAGTCTGTCCAGATAACAAGGTGGCTGCACTTGAGCCCAATTCGCGACTAGAAAGCGCGTGAATATATGCATCTGTCTGAGCGCGCTGATAGTCGTTCACACGTTAATTGTAAAGTTTTTTTTTGTTTTTGAGCGGAGCAAATCACTTACCTGCTGATTTTTTGCAAAGGCTGCCGCGCGACCGTGATTGAAAACAGCATCCATCTCAGCGTTTGATGCAAAATTCACAGTCACACATACGTCTGGACCGAATCGTATTCGCTGCACTATATGATGTTGTTCAATATTTTCATCTTCAGGCAAAATGAAACCAGCACTAGTTACGCTAGTGGGCATCAAACCTATTGTCGCAAGTACACTTCTTAAAGCTGGACTATCTATGTCTAAAAATTCGTCAGCTATTTCTCTTGTTCTAATTCGGAAAACATCTGTAGCGACTATGTGCGTAGAATCGTATTCGTTCCACCTTAACAGCCCACCTTGTAGTAGTCTATTGACAACAACAGCTGTGTTGATGAAGGATCGTCCAGTGAAAATAATATTCTTTTGCTCAAGTGCGCGCCTACAATACGTAATGGCGTCTTGTAGCTCTGCCAAGATATGATGCACGAACGTTCGGTCATCACGGCGCCCACTAACACGTCGAGGTAGCGTTGATTCTTCTTCCGTGAGACTGAGCATTAGTTCGGTGAGTTGGATAATTTGACCGTGCAAAGACGATATTGCAGCCAGCTTGCCTACGTTCACGCTTTCACTGCATTTGTTGTACTCCATGCTGGTAATAGTATACGCGCATCTGCGTGTACGGGCGCAGCGGGACCTAAAAGTGTTGCACGGCAGTCGTTCACGGGTATGACACGTATGTAACCGTTGAACTGTTCACTTGAACAGTTAACTTGAACAGTTGAAAACTGTCAAAATGTTTTTACCGTACAACTGCGACTTCGTTACGATTCCTAGTATAACCAATATAGTGCATCTATTCTCATAAATGTGATTGAAAATAAAAGTACCAATTGAATATGTATTCCATTGTTACTTTTACTGAATACATATTCAGATATGTATCTGAATATGCTATGTATTTCAAAATTTCGAACGCACGCGCGTGCAAATTCAAGATCGCAGTGTGTCGGAGACCGCCAGACGTGAACGAGCGTCAAAACTGCTTGATCGATCTGGACAAACTGCCTATCCAGCCACAACAGTTGCAATAGCAGATATTTTTTTCATACAGGATTATTTCGTGTCAAGTTTTCTTCGTTTTATTTTCGAGTCACTTTTACAAGAGTCACGGTGCGTCACGGAACTGTGCATCGCCGTTTGATATGCTCAAAGAATGCACAGAGTTCGATGAATCGCATTTGTTGAGTCTGGTTTCAAGCGTTGGGCGTAAGAATACGGAAGGTTTGTACGTTCCAGATGAACAGTGCGCAGAAACATTACAGGACATCCAAAAGTTCCTGCGCCAGGATGCATCTGTGGAACAGAAAGTCGCGTGCCAATTACTCGCATGGAACTTCGTTTCCAAAGATTTACTTCCAATTCTACGGCATCATAGTGCAAATGACGAGCTCGTCATCCACGTGGTGAAACTCATCATATTTCTTACACTTCCTATTGATGCCAGCTCTCGAACAGCAAACGTGCAGCAATCCCAACAAGTTTTAGCTATCGATGCCATACTGGACGACTTCAGTGCAACGCGGGTAATATTTGCAGTTTTAATTAGTCCGCTGATAGATTTCGAGCGCGGCGTCATACAACCTAAAACCCTGAAGAGGGTCGAACTTGTGTTCACTTTCGTAAGGAACGTGGTGTTAGCTTCAGTGCAGAAAGTATACGGATTGGATGCTAATATAAGTGTAAGAGAAGAACGCATGATCAATTGGTTTAATCAGTGTTCAGTCGTTGATATATTCGTGATTGCTCAGGAATTAGAAGACAAAGCCTTTCGAGACATAAGCTTTCTACTCGCTGAAATAATCAGCTGTATGTGCACGTGCTGCACTGGTAAATCCATAAGCCAATCACTTACGCTACACATAGTCAACGGTGTGGATGAAAAAGCGGGCATGATTCCAAATACACGATCCCCATGGCGACTGCCCCCGGTCCGTCAGAGCTCAAGATTTCAAGGCCGTTTCCGTTACGACGCGCTGCGAGTGGAGTGCGAAACAGTCAGAAGAGGTGTGCAGAAAGCAACTGAACGCAAAACAGAGTCAACGTGTGGATCGCACGAGTCGACTTCGAGTCTCATCAAATTCATCAATACTATAGAGGAGCTCTATTTGAGCAGAATTATTTATTGTTCATGGAAGCATCTAAACGATGTGCGTGACCTTCACAGTGCTGACGAACATGTAGTTCGTATATATGACTTGCTTCACGTTTTGACGTACTTCATGAATTACTCTAGCAAACAAACACCGTCTATCGCCATCAGAACATTGGAGAGCACTCCATTTGCAAAAGTTTTGAGCAAACCTTTTGTGCACTGGCTGAAAGTCTGTTGGGAAATGTTTGGCACAGAGGGCGACACATATGGCACTTCAATCATGCAGTATTTTCTTCATGCATTCATGCCACTCCTTGAGCGCACCATTCGAAGCTCTGATGCGCAAGTCAAGTCTGCTGGTCTTGCGCTTGCGAGTGAACTAGTTGGAGCTAAAAATGAAAGCGCGCTATCTCATTATCTAGCCAAATCACTCAAGGAAACTACTTTGCACTCAACTGGCACTGACCGAATCTTAGAAAACGTGTATCACGCAAGTATACTTAAAACTCTTCTGAGATCAAATCGTCCAGGGAAATCTTATGCTGATAGTAGAATGGTGGTGCATTGTGGCTTCAATAGAGTACTGATAGACCGCATACTATTTGAAAGCACAAGAATAGATGCTAAGCCACAAGCGACTCTTCATGTTCTGCAAGCTATGAAACTTAACAATCCTTGCTCGTTTCGAAATTTGGATATGCTCCTCTGCTACACCGAATTAATCGGAGCCATGAAACAATGTCTGTCAACCGAGATGCGGGTGCATAATTTCATCAGGGATGAGGTTCACTTCGTCCTTGAAAACTTGTTAGGTGATGGGGTACATGGAAGTAGTTTCTTGAACGTAATTTTCACTAAAAATACAACGTTGACTATATAAAAAACACATTTCTAATCCAAGCACACATTTTGTACACTGAAAAATCGTTCAGGAAACTCCCACGAGAAATTTGTCAGCTCAGCGACCACATTTTCCATTTTGGAGTCAGAATATTTCTCAAAAATGGCACAAGGCGGCGCGGCTTTTATTTTGACAAACGAGGCAATCTGTAAGACACAAGATTTTAAGTCCATAGAATCGTAATTCGTCTTAATGCGGAGTGTACTCGACCATGATCTACGCGTAGTTATGTAACAACTCAACAAGATAGCGGCTGCCGCAATCATAGATGGGGCATACCTCGCCAAGCTTGTATCAAGAAGAGAGAGCTCACATATATAGAAACTTAAAAGCTCTTCGTATCTCGTAATTTCTCCGCTTGATGCGTAGTAACGAAGAAATGTACAAACGGTGGGCTGATTTATCTTGAAAGATAGCCGCTCGAGTATTCTCTTCTCCATACCAATGATATTTTGTTCACTGTATGTATTGTCCGTTATGTAGCACAAGTCGCTAATCTCAGGGGCGTAAATTTCTTCGAACTTTGACGCGATGAACATGCATGAAACTCCCACGAGTTGTAAGCTCTTTCTAGAAACAGCTTCGAGCAGTAAAAATCTATCCAGCAACGCAACAGCAAGATGCAAGGTATCTGGGAGCAACTTGTATTCCTCAGAAACTTCAACAAGCCAGTCAACAAGAATGCTGCGCATATTCAAAGTAATATCTTCTTGAACGTCGCCGAAAAGCTTTTGCGGTAGGAATGATTGCTCAGCAGATCTAAGGTTATCGTGGATGTCGACTTCATGGGCTGAACAGGTGACTATATTTGTATAGACAGAACCAGCTTGCCGGCGAAATTCTAGGGTATCTTCGTGGGCCTTTTTCGCCTCGCTATTGCGAATGTGTGGAGCGCTGAGACGCATGCTGCTCTTTTTTATTCGGTCGCCATCACGCCGATACGACTCCGCCTGAAGCACGTTTGATACCGGCGCATTTGGAGCAACGCCTGTTTCTTTATTTTGAAATTGCAAATCCTTGGTTTCTTCGTATGTGCTGACTAAACAGTTCGTCAAATCGCCTAGTGGGCGCAGCTGCATTTTTGTCAACGAAGGGTTGGGACCTGTTTCATACATGATGAATATCCGAGGTGCGCTTTGTACTACCGACTGCGCGCGCGTGGACAGAACGGAGCGTGCTGCCGTGATAAACACAGCGCTACGTTCCGTTTTACCACGGTAGCACGGCTTTACGTACCAACCGCTTTTCTCGATGATACTAGTCTCTAATACAGAAACGTATGCGAATTGGAGGAATTAACTGAATTGAATAAATTTTTCTCTGCGCATCATGCACATAAAGTACACAAAATTGTCGTCTCTACCGGTCAAACACGCGCGGGGCGCCCTATAAACTTTTTATGATCGGCGAGAACGCCTTCGTTGTTGAGAAAAACGGCTCTGAATTCGCGTGTACATCGTGCGGAGCACTTGCTTCTCACTAAAGGCGCTACAACACTACACCGCGCTACACGTTCAACGTTTCACACGTCTTCCATAACATAGCTTATCGTCAAAACGTAATTCTGTTGAGAATGTTTACGACAGACGGGGAAACAAGTGCATCTGGTGACACGTCCACAGATGTGGACGAGCGGACGTGGATTGCGTGGTTCTGTAGTCTCAAGGGTAACGAATTTTATTGCGAGATCGAAGAAGACTTCATTCAGGACGACTTTAATTTGAGCGGTCTATCCAATTTGGTACCGTACTACCACTACGCCTTGGACGTCATCCTAGACGTGGAGGTACAGGACGTCTTGAGTGAGCAACAAAGTGAGTTAATAGAGTCTGCTGCCGAAATGCTTTATGGTCTTATACATGCGCGATACATACTAACGACAAGAGGCATGATTGCCATGATGGAAAAATATAAACATGCACACTTTGGCCGCTGTCCGAGATACTTGTGCAATAATCAGCCGTGTTTACCCACAGGTACTTCCGACGTCTTTAGAACAGCGACTGTGAAACTATTTTGTCCGAATTGCCAGGTGAGGACACATGTAGAAAGTTAATTTTTTACTGTGAATGATTGAGTTATAACAGGATTTGTACTTTCCCCGCAGTAAATATCAGGGCAACGTTGACGGGGCATATTTTGGGACAACTTTTCCACACTTGTTCCTTATGACGTACTCGCACTTGAAGCACCGCAAGAATTGCACTACTTATACACCGAGGATATTTGGTTTTAAGGTGAGTATGTTTTCAAAAGCAGCATCTTTAAAATGAAAACTGTTTGGGCAGATATTTAATGAGAACTCGCGCTCTGGTCCATGATGCGTGTTGCATTTTCAGAGTCGTATTTCGACCATGTAGTGCGAATTGAACATAGATTAACTCAGAGCGCAGAGTCTGAGCTACATGCTCGTGGTTCAATGGTTTATCGTTCAATGGTTTACCTCGTTCTAATGAGACTTTCTACAACTGAAGGATCTGCGAGAGTTGAGATGTCACCCATATTGTCAAGGTCGTTGTTAGCTATTTTTCGCAGTATTCTACGCATGATCTTGCCACTTCGTGTCTTGGGTAGACCGCATGCCCAGTGTATGACATCAGGTGATGCAAAAGGTCCGATGGCGCTACGTACGCGATTCACCAGTTCTTTCTTTAACGCATCGTCGCCGACAACACCGTGCACCAACGTCACATATGCATAAATAGCCTGCCCTTTGATATCATGGTCAATTCCAACGACTGCAGCCTCTGTACAATTTGGATCTGACACTAGCGCACTCTCCACTTCTGCTGAGCCGATTCTATGACCCGATACATTGATAACATCGTCAACTCTGCCTGTGATCCAATAGTAACCGTCAGCATCCCGACGTGCACCATCTCCGCTTAAATAATAACCTTTGAATGGTGCAAAGTAAGCCGTTTCGTAACGCGCATGATCCCCGTGGATAGTTCGCATAATCGACGGCCAAGAGCGCTTGAAGCATAGAAGACCCTCTGCTTCACCTGTGAGAATATTTCCTTCCGTATCTAGTAACACAGGTTCAACTCCAAAAAATGGAAGCGAAGCGCACCCTGGTTTTTGTTTGAAAATGCCAGGAAGAGGCGTCAGTAGATGACCACCTGTTTCTGTTTGCCACCATGTATCCACGATAGGACAGCGGCCATCACCAACTATATCATGATACCAACGCCATGCTTCAGGGTTGATGGGCTCACCAACTGTCCCAAGAAGTCTGAGAGTTTTACGAGAATATTGCTTGACAAACTCGTCTCCTTCACGTTGTAACGAGCGCAAAAGTGTAGGAGCAGTGTAAAATACTTCGACGCCATACTTATCCACGATATCCCAGCATCTACCGTGGTCAGGAAAATTGGGGACACCTTCAAAAATAACAGAAGTAGCCCCGTTCAGCAAAGGACCATATGTCAAATATGTATGACCTGTGATCCATCCACAGTCAGCTGTACACCAAAAAATGTCACCTACAGACAGATCGAAAACATACTTAGTTGTAGTCGCCGCGTAAACCATGTAACCACCGGTGCAATGCACAACACCCTTCGGTTTACCAGTTGAACCCGAAGTATAAAGCATAAAAAGAGGTGTTTCTGCGTCTACCCATTCAGTTTCACATTCAGAAGAAACACTCGATAATGCCGATTGCCAAATTTCGTCTCTTCCGGGTTCTAACTGAACACAAATATCGGTTAGGCGTTCGTTCTGAATACACAAGCAGCGTTTGACTTCGAAATTTTGCGCCTTGCACAGACCGAACGCCGCATCCACAATGGCCTTCAAATAAATGCACTTGCTACCACGAAGCACAGCGTCACAGGTCAAAACAACGCGAGAACCACTATCCAGAATCCGCTGTGATAAGGATTCTGCGGAAAATCCTGCGAAGACCACAGAGTGAACCGCCCCTATTCTTGCACACGCCAACATGGCCACAGGTAGCTGGAGTAACATAGGTAGGTATATGACGACGCAATCGCCAACGCCAACGCCAACGGATTTGAGCCAATTTGCCAATCGATTCACCTCGCCTTGCAGTTCAGAATATGTCATGCTACCTTGCTCACCAGGTGTATTACCCTCCCAAATGAACGCAACCTGGTCACCAAGCCCTTTGTCGATGTTCGCTTCTATACAGTTCCACGCGATGTTGGTCTGGCCGCCAGCAAACCAAGAATGAGCGATAGTCCCAATAGACACGTCAAAGTTGCCACTACAGACCGCTCCGCTCCAGCGAGTCTTCCACACGAATTCATCTGCTATCGTTGCCCAAAAACTACCGGGGTCCTCAAGAGAAGAAAGATACAACTTTTCATACTCAACCAAAGTTTTGACCCCAGATTTAGGCTGAAACACCGGCAATACGTTACTTGCCATTGTTGATTAACGTGAACTAGTTCTGGAATATCAATTCAAGCGCTAGCAGTGCACGCGTCGCGTCGAGGCTTGACGGCAAGCTGTGAGGGGATTCCAGGAGAGTTCAGGATTCCGTAGACAAATTTTCGCCTGTTTTGGACAAATTTTCTTTTGTCTATATCTACATCTGTAGATGACAATCCTGAATTCTCCTGGAACCCCTTCGCTGTACTCGATTGTAATTAAGGCCAACAAGTTATAATTAACGTTGCCCAATCTGTAATATTTTGATAAAAAGTTGATTCGGACTGAGATTTAGCCACGCCCCATTTTCGTGGTTGTGAAACTGGCAAAATAGCCCTTTGTTTTTATCGCGGTCGATCTAACCCGAAATATGTATTATGGGTTTAGGATTTTAAAATATTAGACGTAATTACGCGAAATTACGCGATTTTGTGTGTATATTTCATGTGAGACGACAAACGCTACCGTAAGCTGCCCCCCGTATATACACCATTTGTTGCCCCAATCAGCACCAGCATTAGAAATAAAATTGAGACAACTGCTTTCTTCGTTTGAACGCTCTCCGACGAGGCGCGGAGCCAGAGCAAGCGCGGCTGTGCGTTCAATTGTCGTTCGTACTCTTAAAAGTTGGATACGCATCAAAACATCTTAATCTCGAGTCGCAACACGTTCATCACGAATGGAACTTGCGTCACTTTCCGGCCGGTTGACCACTCACAGACAAGTCCCCTCTCACTTCCCGCCGGGGGTGTCGAAGCATAGCTTGCCAGGAGCTCTCGGGTACACGAAACACGGCATGCATTCCTTACGCAGTAAGGTTGTAACATCGTTTTCGTCTAACGCAGCAAATCCGGTCGAACTCATCAAGAACAGTATGTATAGCTTGTACGGCAAGTACAATTGTCAACGCATCGTTGACAGCCTTGAGCTAAACCTATCCCAAGGCGAAGTTGTAAATTACATTGAAGGTAAAGGTGAGCAACGGGCATCGTCGTTTCTTGAGGGTTTGAGAGCGATCCCTTACCATGATGTGCATAATGGCCAGTTTCCTTGGCTAGAAAAGCTCGAGACTGAGTACTTGCAAATACGAAACGAGCTGAACGAAGCACTTGAAAACCCTGACCTTTCTTCGATTGGTAACTCAATATGGGTTCCAGCAGCTAGAGATGATGCGATTGCATATGGACCCAGCTGGCGAACTCTCGTTCTACAAGATAGGTGCCAATGGGAAGAGACAAACACGAAACTATTCCCAGCCACGACTCGCTTGTTGAGAGATGCGGCCTGCCCATCCGTCGAAGTATTCTTCGCTCGACAACCGCCCAAAACAGGCATTAAGCCGCACACGGATAATACAAATTTTATCCTCACAGCCCACGTTGGTCTTGATGTTCCAGAAGACCTGTCTTGGATGCAGGTTGGTGATTTTAAAAAGTATTGGAAGAACGGTGAGGCCCTTGTAGCAGATACAAGCTTCATTCATAGTACAGCGAATGAGAGTGAAACGGACGATCGCTACGTGCTTATTGTCCGTTTTTGGCACCCTGATATGAGTGAAGTCGAGCGTCAAGCCATGCATTTCTTATTTGATGCTTTGGATGATCCCACTAAAAGTGGGATTCTAGTTGCTGAACGCCAAGCAAAGTCACGCATGCCTCCTGGTGGGAGACGTAGAAATAAAAAGGCTAGTGTCGGGGACGGGCTTGGTTTATTATCTAAAGGCATGCGTTAACGTTCCGCCAGAGTCCCCGAAATACTTAGCCATTATTTTAAGTCTTTAAAAGTCATATGTATGACTTCTGAATTTCTAATGATGTGCGCGTTATCGAAATTTACACATCGATGTTAAGCGATTTTCACATAATGGTTGGAATTACTCTTAAGTACCCTTTGCGTGCAGTTTTCAGATATCGCAGCACAGTTCGAATCATCGAAAATTGATAGCAAAGGAATCAGCGCGAACGGTTTAAGCCCACATAGTGATTAGCACGACGAGCGCTTGGCGCTTGCATGTCGTGATGCACGACGATGACCATTGGGACAGCACCTTTTGTATACACGTATCAAGCGCGCACGACACGGCAATCGAACTGTGATCGACTATCGATACAGTCGAGCACAGGTCGAAACATCTGGTCGAACGCGTCTGATGCTTCTGCGCAGCGCGACCGACCTGGTATGCACTAAACACGAAACGCCCTAATAGTACTTGTGTTTTCGAAAAAAATAGCTAAAAACGTGAATTTTCGTGTTTGCGCACGTCTCGCGCCGCGACGACTGCGCCGATAGCTCTGGTTCGCGAGTATATTTTTTAATATTTTACGCGCTTTCCAACGACACGTCGTTCGTCGTCATGCGTGAAGTATCGCGTCGCCGGTGGTGTGCATGATTTCGTGCATCTTCAACGTGAATTTTTTCGAAAATAATGACTTGAGAACGCGTGCATTTTTAAGGTGTGTCAGGGTCTAGAATTACAACATTTGCGACGGCGTAGCGGCGCGACGCGATGGCTAAAATCGATGAGATCGTTTAGAACAGCTCGAAATATGTTTTTCTTTGATTCCTCGCGTTCTCATCTCGTTTGCCGTCGTTTCAGGCGTTCTTTCCGGCGAAGGCAAACTGAGAACTCTCATTGCGTGTGACTCACTCAATCGCACAACTTTCACTTTCATCGACCGTGGGAGCCGGAACGTGCGCTTTCCACCGCATTTTCGAACGTAGACGATGGCATAATAATGAATATCGACCGTTGACACGTGAAACACATCGATTCAACGAGTTTCGTGCGCGTCGAGCGCTGACGTAAGTCGCGAGTGGAACGCTCTTTTTGCACAGTGCTGGAATGCGCGTGAAGGGACAGAACGTCTCGCCACGCATTTGAGCAGCAAACATAAGAGTGAATGTCGTCTACTATACACTTGAATGCAATTGAGCGTGTTTCCATCCAACCTACGCCTCTACTCCGCGCTGGAACGTCTCACTACTGAATAACGCCGACGTGCTTCAGTTTCCACTGTTGCCGCGCACCACGAGTACGACTCCAAACGCCACACTGTAGCGTTCTTCATCAACATTTCAAGCCAGAATGGCGAGAAATAACATCTTTAAACGTTCTAGCTCATTAAAGCGCATAGAGATACCGCACAGCGCCCGTTCACGGGGCAGAAGTGTGCAACGTCAAGCACCTTTCAGTCACTTGGGGAGCGTGATTTGTCGACTGCATCGCCGAGCGCCGGACGAACTCACGTGGCACCTAGAAGCGGCCTAAGTCGTAAAGAATGCTTTCTCGAGCGCATCTGAACCGTTGATACGTTCAGTGGGTCGTTCTGGCGCACCTGAGGGCGCGTCACACGCGGCCGATTCTACTCCAAGAATTCACGCGGCATGCTCACTCTAATGGTCGCACTCTGTGCGGCTCAGAGAGCGCGTCGGAGCTCCAACCGAGGCGAAACCGCGCGCGATCGAAAGTTTGGTCGACCCCGCAATGGGCTGGCGCGCGCGCGGCGCGGGGTGACGCGCGACGACGCGGTGGCACGCCGATGTGAATTAATTTCATTATTTTCGGTACGTACTTTATTTTCGAAAACCCTAGTAATATCAGACTGCCAGATAGTCATGCGATTCATTTTGTAGTGTATGAATCACATGCGTCATGCGATTACAATATTCAAGCAATGCATAGAGCTATCATACTCGCTATTAAATATAAGTAGCCGCCCGCCGCGTAGACTTTTTCAATTTTTTGTTGTTGAACAAGTCCAACTGGAGACACGTTTCGCTCAAAGAACGACTACACGTTCGCATACCGCTCAGGTGCGATTCAAAGATTACGAATATGAATGACGATAGGCACGCTAGAGATCAAGACAGGTATCTGCCGATCGCCAACATCAGTAGAATCATGAAGAAAGCACTACCGACAAACGCCAAAATCGCTAAAGACGCCAAAGAGACTGTACAAGAGTGCGTTTCAGAGTTCATAAGCTTCGTGACGAGCGAGTAAGTCAACAATCCAACGAACTGAAATTAATACATTGCATTAATCATATTTGTGCTAGGGCCAGCGATAAATGTCTACGCGAAAAACGTAAAACTATCAACGGAGATGATCTTCTCTGGGCAATGAGTACCCTGGGTTTCGAAGAATATATTGAGCCGCTCAAGCTGCATCTTGTGAAATTTCGGCAGGTTAGATCTTTGTTTGAGTATTTTGTACGTGATTGTCAAACGTCATCTACAGAGTGAAGGCGAGAAGCACTTGCCGATAGCGATAGTGAGGCAATAAAGATGTAGGTGGTGTATGTTCGTACGCAGCAAAATGCAAAGTTTTAGTGTTAGTTTACCATGTAACAAGATATTCAGTCTATCAGAGCATCAAGCAGCATCCTTGAAGCTTCACTTGTCGTTGCGCGAACTTTCACGTGCGCTTTAGTGTTATGCATGTTATCGGAGCTCAATTCTAAGTGAACTAGAGTGATGATGTCCCAGTCCACAACACCAGCGAGCACGCAATTAAGTTTCTGGGAACCACTTACTTGCGACTCAACCGAATGCCAAAGAGAAAGCCTTGTCACAGAGATTATTTGATTGAGTGTCTCTTTCAATGATGCATGCTGCGTAGGCTCATAGCTACTTGACAACTCGCTGCCACCCGGAAGATTCTCCCACGCCTAGTCACAGGTCAGCCAAAATTAACAAGTGTTTTCGGAAGTACTTACTTTCGTTATGTCTTCGAGCTCCAAATTCAATACAAAATCAGAGAAATTGACCGTAATGTCTTCTAGAAGATAATCATCTTCATATCCAATTTCTTCCGGCACACCAGATACTGGATCTATTTCTTTTGCGGTGAAACGCAGGGAGCATGTAAATCGGGCACAAAAGGGAGTTGACTAATATATGCTCAAATTAAGAAATTGCATTCAAATTATGACGTGCTTACCTGCGGCCTTTCGAACACAACATACGTATATCCTTGAGTATTCGATATAAGTCTGGGTAGAATAATTACGCTCTCATTCCTCAGTAGGTCACAGTGATCACTAATCTTCTCCAACTGCACCGATACGTTGTCAAGAACTTGTTCTTCGATGGTGTTTTCACATATAAATTGGAAAATAAGGTGCTGTGGGAAAATGTGCTTTACGCATGTGACCTGCAACGACGTGGTTCAAAAAAATTAAAAGCGTGTTTGCAATGCATCTGTTACCTTGTACTCTGTCTCACTTTCAGTTAGTGGAATGGCACTGGAACTCTGTTAACATCGGTAAATACAAATGTTGTATATGACGGCAGCAAAATGATACCATAATATTGGTTCCGAGGGCTGATAACTGCGGGCACATTTTCAACGCAATAAGATGCACGTGCTCATCTTTCACGATCGCATTCTCAGTTGATTTACCATCATCGCTTGGTTGAACGAGATCAGTGCGTTGCTTGACATCGTCAAGACAAAACGACGTGTCCATGGAAGACTGCAAATATGTTTCTAGTGCGACTTCTACGTCAGACACTGCGTCAAGATTGGGCACATACCGATGTTCATTTAATTCAAGCCAGTTACTGAACAAAGTTGCCCTGTCCCTGACTTCATCATCAGAATCATGGACACAGCGAGCCAATAACACAGAAAGTTGATCACGTAACACTGGGCACTTTAAGCCGAAACTTGTCAACGCCGAAACTGCAGCAGCACGGATGGCCGCGTTTTCCAAAAATAACCGATTATATATATAACGAATGAACCTACTAGGATCATGCGTAAAAGGACCATCTTCGCCAAGAACGTGTAAGATATGTGTGGAAAGTTGAGTATATTCGCAGTCTTCAATGAATTCGCTCAGGTGGATTAATCCCAATTCTTTCACGTCGTCGTTTGCGTGAACGATGTGAAGTATGCAATCAACAATCGCCTGTTTATATTCCAATCCCCCCTCTTCGCGTAAACTCGAAGAGAGAAACGAGATGAATGATCTGTGCTTCTTAGAGTATTTTGAGCAAAGAGTTTGGATCGTTTTAATAACGACCAGTTTGTGTTCATCCTAAATGCTGTTAGGGAAACGCTTAAAACGAATATAAATGTGAACCTGAAGTCCGGCAAATAAGGAACTTATTTTACGCATGAGCTTGTCCACAGATGCTTCACTGCCAGTGCGAAGTAAAGTAGTGATTGCTGCAGTCGAAATGGCTTGATTCGAGTCGGATGCAAGGCTTTCAAGCTCTGGATTACAGACTGCAACGATTGTAGGATCTTTGTTCGCAATTGAATCAAGCGCACGGATAGCACCGAATCTCAATATCATTTTCGATGAGGTCAGCAAGAGCTGCAAAACCACCATAGCTGATTGCAATAGACGTGAGTCCACATTAGGAAGCCGTGCGATGTTCCTGCTAGAAATTGAGATCGATAACATGATGGACAATAATGCGCGTACTTTGCTGCCTCGAACACAACCATTTCGGACTTGTTTCTGAGACAACTTTCAAGAAACCCAAAGTACATGTCCGTATCTACACCAGAACCACACTGCAACAACTGTGAGAGAAATTTAGTCACTGTGTAGTAAGAATCGCTCGGAAACGTTACCTCTGAAACATACCGTATCACTAAGCATGTCGCCAGAGGCGAGCGAATATTACTTCGAACACACTGTGCGATAAGTTTATTGACAGCTAGTCGATCGGTTTGTTTGATTTGCTGCAGCAAGGCTATGGCATGGAATTGCACCAACACGTTTTCGGAACTGGCTGCTTCCTGCACCTCACTACTCCAACGCCTGACTATATCAGGATTCACCTGTTCTATCAAGTTAGACATTCGTCACTGAGCACTGAGTGATAAATTTCATACTTGCATAAGCTTCAAGCCGGAAACAAGCGCTGCAGTGGAAACGACGGAACTCTTATCAACGACAGCCTGTTTCAAAAAACGTTCGATCTGGCCCAATAGACTGGAATCTGTTATACTACAGAGGACACGAATGGAGTTTGCGCGATACAGGTCGACCTTGCTGTTCATGTCTTTCATCAACGATGAAGTGACGATTATAACCTAGACGTGAAATGATGAGTAGGGCACCTTCAAACAATTGAGCACCAAGCTACCTCGTCCGAGCTAGGACATATTTCTTTGATTATAAGATACAAAAGACGTCGCAAGTTTCCGTCCGTCGCATGAAATAGTTTTGTTACAGAAAAGAAAACTTCGGTCGCCTCAGTCTGAAAATATACTGTCAAAGTTTTTTGGAATAGTAAGCCACGCTTTCACCTTTGTAAAAGCCTGTCCCTGGTTGTACAGATATAGCAGCTTTGTAATCACCTGCGTTTGAAACATCAATTGATGCAATGAAGCGTGCAACATATATATATATACTACCTGTTGACATTTTCGACTCGACAGTTGAGTATCATTGAAACATCGAGCTTCTTGAAGCACCGCCCCCTTTTCGATCGCCCAGAAAGGTGAGTGTTCTTCTGAATAAAGCGACTATGATTGAGAATACAGACTTCGCACTCAAATCAAGGACTTTACCATTGAGTTGATCTTCGTCGCGTTTCTTAAAGCCGTGGATTTCCCGTAGTGGCTCCATGACCGACTATCACGGTCGTTGGATCACTTCCCGTTCAGGAAGAACGCCACGTGTGACGTTGGATTCCGTATTCCGTTCTCAGGGACCCCTTGTGGATGAAATCGAAATGTAGATGGTCGGCTCGAACTACCGTGTGTTAATTATCGAGGATAGCACGAGACCACTTTGAGTGCACGGTCTTGCTGTCACACACGCCTACACGAAACACAGAATCAGTCTTCTCCGAGTTCTCTCCTGCAAAAGCTTTGGTAATTTACTTATTTGCAGTTTTAACAAAATATCTTATATGATTAATTATTCATAGAATATGATAAATGTGTTCGACGCGTATTGTCCCTCTGTGGAGATTTTCGAAAACTTGCCCCGCATTTGAACTCAACAAGGACACTTTCGCCGAAGGACCATATCGCGTGAGGATGTCGCGAAACCTCGCCGACCGTCATACGTGACGGCATGGGTTTGAGTAGCACACAACTTAGCGAATTTTACTGCTTCGAATTTCAAGGAAGAATTTGCGTGGATTCAAAGCTATCAAGTGCCTTGACAACTTCGATACGAGAACAGGTAAAGTTACTGAGACGTCTTGCAGAACCTTTCTCTCACTCGTGTGCACAACAGAGCAGTAAAGTACGGATGAATATTGGTCGTCATGATGTTCGAGGTTTGTTTATGAGGGAAAGTTACTACTGGATTTAGACTCAATACGTTTTAGGAAAGCGACAGGCGTTGAACAAACCGATGTTATTGATTGCGAGAGCGAAGGGTCAAAAATACCACCCACTTGGTGTCGTTAGAGGAAAGTTTATTTTCACTGAACGTCCTCAGATAACTGAGTAAATGGTTATGGGAATCGAGCAAGTAAAATTGCCGCATTGTCATTGCACGGTGATCTAGACGTCACTAAAGTATGCCTGTAGCGCAGATATCAGCCTGTCAGTATGCTCTGGTTTGCCTACTGAGATTCTAATGCAGCTTTTCAGCTGTTCAGGGCTGGAGTAATACCGAACAATAATGCCCCTCGTAGCTAAGTAACTCTTCAACTCCGCAGCGTCACCGGTTACTCTGTGAGTCTCGTCAGTTCGTTGCAAATCATCACATAAAGAAAAAACGTACTTCGTCAAAATGAAATTTGAATTCGAAGGATAAGGAGTCAGTGAGCTGAACTGCTCGAGTTTCGAAAATAGCCGGCCTCGCTCTTCTACGAGCAAATCTTTTACACGCTGATTGCTTACAAACTCAGGCGGATGATGTGCGAGTACTAGATAGTTTTTACCTGTAAATATTCTTTACTTTCCAAGGCCGCACACGCAGCTTCCTCTGCAAGCACTGAGACGTTATAAGGCTGCTTGACTCGCCAGCAATAGTTCATGAGCCATAATGGCACGGCACCATAGCCGATGCGTATACCTTCTTGATTCTTAGACGGACTTGAAATATCAAAAGAAAGGAACTCTCACCAGCAAGACCTGCGCGTTTGCTAAAAGTTCTAAGTACTACCAGATTATCGTGCTGTAGCACATCTGGCATTCTGCTTTCTTGTGAGTTGCAGAACTCGATGTACGCCTCATCCAATATCACAAGCACCGGTAGCTTAAGAAGTTCGTCGATATCCTCCGGATCTATGATTGAACCATCAGGGTTGTTGGGCGAGGTGAGAAACAAAACTTTGGGTTTGTACTCTCTAACGGCCTCTTGGATTCCACGAACGTTTATTTTGAATCCAGGTGCTTCCCCTCGAGGAATATCTATGACACGCCCAGCTAAACACGACTTTCAATACATTGCGGAGTTATTAAGTGCTCACAGTACCGTTGATTGCGCAGTCAAAAGCATACATGCCAAAAGTGGGAGGTGTATTTACGATGAAATCACCAGGCTCCAGAACAATGCGAAGAAGCAAATCGATCAGCTACACGTAGATTATATCAAGACTGACCAAGGATCGTCGATGATTCGATCGTACCTCATCAGCACCGCATCCGACTAATATATTGTCAGCCGGTATACCGCAGTCCAGTGACTACTATTGTTAGGAAAAGAAAAGGCAGACCTGTACAAGAACATACCAGTTGCGCCCGCAAACGTCTAGACTCCGGGTCAGGATAAATATGTGGAAATTTTGACTGCGCTAATGCCTTGAAAACAGCTGTCGCAAATTTGAACTTCAGGAAGTGAGTAGACAGGATAAGTTGAACCTACCTTCAGGTGGCCCATAAGGGTTTTCGTTGGCATCGAGTTTAACTATTTCATCGACTGGGATGTCGAGTTGCTCTACGTATAGGATGAGTAATAAAACAAGACTATAGCTTCAGCCAGTGACCTGATAACACATCGAAGGGCACGATGGGTTGGTAAGGGGCCAGGTCAAGTATGTGTTTTCTAACGAAATCAGTGTTTTTAAAAGCCCGACACTTAACTCCTGAGAGTTTTTGTGGAGAGTATTTCTTGAAAAACAAACGCGTTACGGACATGTCGTGCATCACGCTGCATGATTGCGACGTAAGCATCGCACCGGTCACCCGAAATGGAGCGGGACACTGGATGTGTGTTAGTGTGAAGGTGGTATGTGCTTTTGCGCGTGTTTGGATCGTGAGACTAACGAAAATGTGACACCTTTGCATAATATAGAATAAATATTGATATATCGCATATTATTGAGGTGAGAATTTATTCTCAATGAATTTATTCTCACCTCAACAATAATGAGGCGTTTATTTTAGAGGAGAATTGTACTCGAGTTTGCAAATAAATGAGAAATCCCACCATATTGCAGTAATAACTACACCCAAAGATATGGTAGCACATGCGCAACGTCACGTGTCTTTAGAGTTTCCTCGACAAGCCGTCGCACGACGTGGACGGAATACAGTAATTCGCCACGAGGGGTGGAGCCTCTGCTGCAGAAACCGTTGTGCTGAAATTGGCCAGCTTGTAAAAGTCACTAGTGCTTGCGACTTTGAACCGAGACCGTAGTTAATCAGAGAAACCACGTTCGAGGCGCTTTAAAACGGCTTGAAATTTGTGTACCATGCCGACAGAAGAGAAGGAAACAGGAGCAAAGGACGTTACGCTTTTCTCAGAGGTGTGTATTTCTCTATTCGATTGCAGATTCGTACACCTCACTCTGGCGAAGCTTTATGGCAACATGGATCCTACCTTGCAACTAGAGCAAGAGACATCTTCACTCAATACCGGCATACAAAGGAGCTCGGCTACAAGTTCTCACCGACAGAATATTTGTGACATACAAAGTGCAACAGAACCTGAGGTGACATGTTACAGTAGAACATTTATATCATTATGAACAGGCGTGTAAATAGAGACAACGATTCGGAGGTGTAAACCAACTGAATGTTGGTGTTCCCGCACCTCCTCCTGGAGCCCCAAAGCAACAAGACGTTGATGTGTGTTCGACATATTTGCCCGATGGAAGATTGAATACATATAATGGACAACAGCCAAATGCTCGCTTCAACGAGAAGGGACAGAGGATCCTTCCAGGCGGTGGAGGAGGTGCACGTTTCATACCACCGGAGGAGTATAAAGAATTTCTTCAACTGGGACACGGTGGTGTTTTCGATCTAGATTTGGACTGTATAGATGTAGCACCTTGGAGACAACCGAACGTCGATCAAAGCGCATATTTCAACTATGGTTTAGATGAGAGAAGGTGGCGCAAATACGTGAAAGGCATTCGGAAGGCTCGGATGGAGCAGCACCTCAATAACAAGATTGAAACATACGCCGTAGAATTCAATAGTACTGATACTGATCTTCCTGTAGAAGTTCGCAGAGCTATCAGTGGCTGGGAGCACTACACTAAGCTAGATAGTAGCCAGACAGAAAGTCAAGCTCCACCGTTATTCAAAAGCGTCCCAACGTCCTACGAGGAAAACCATACAAATGATACAAAATTGGAAAGTCGACAAATAATAAAAGCAGCCAATGCTATTAATGTTAATTTGTCTGATGAGCTTCGTGCTCTTGAACGACGCGATCATGCTGGACGGACTGACTTAGTTGAACTGCAGAGGAGGGTAGAATCACTGCAGAACGAATATAAGCAACTGTTACAAACCGGATCACTAACACCTGAAAAAAATTTACTCATGCAACAAGAAATGTTGAAAGTGAAAATGCAGATTATGCACGGAACAGGTTTTTCGTGACGTAGCACAGATCGCGATTTATACAAGCATGCAAACGAGCATCGAACCCAAAGATAGATACATCTTCAAACGTCTCCTCAACTTTCACGGAGAATCTCTCGCTCTGACTCGTTGGATATCTACAGAAATCTTTGCAATACATTTCGTATTCCCTTACCTCTTTGATTCTTAGCACTCTGTGAATAGTCAGTAGGCTTCGACGTCGCGTAAAAGAATTTTCTCGGCCAACTAGAGAGTGTGCGAGTCGAACTCTGCTCTCACACGAGTGACGATGCGCTGGAAAATATCGTACAGAACCGCTACAATGCATATACATATATACGCCTATATAGCGACATATAAATTATAATACGAGAGCGAGTCATGTTGCTGGACGGAATGTTTGACAAAAACGCACGGGTGCCAATCATGCGTTTTCGACGAGACAGAAAATAAGAACCCTTTTGAAAAAGGTCGGCGACTTGAACGGTGCGCGTTAGAACCGCCCGGGACAATACGGACTGCGCGACGACGTGGAGGGCTCTAACAGAAAACGAAAGACCTGGGAGCTGCGTCTAAATCTTTCAACATAAGCATCCACAACAAGAGATTACGCACAACAGCTGCGACACTGTTGAACGGAGTTTTCCTCGTCGTCGAGGGCGTGTTTCGTGCTTGTGTGTGTCATTAGCGGGTGCAGTGCCGCGACACTCGTGTGTAAAAGCGAATTGATTGCGCGAGTACAACGAATGAACTCTCGCATGCATTTCTCGTGTTCAAGATCGCTTAAAATAGGAAGTAATGTCCTTGGTGTTGTCGTCGCGTGCCACGTGGAACACTTGTTGCTCGACGTTGGGTCAAATACTTTTGGATACTTGCCTAGGAAAGCTATCTGTGATTTGCAAGGCAAATCGCAAGTTCAACTCGGTGCAATGATTCATGCAGTTGTAATTCATATCAACTCGTTGGGTCACATCGTTTTGAGCTGTGCCAACGCGAATGGGTGTGGACAAGTTTATGGAGTCTTGAACGGCGGGGTTGGCGTAACCACGCATCGCCGTAAACATCGCAGCAAGGTTTGGTGGAAAGTCCAGATCATGCGACAGCAAAGTGAGAGTGCAGAGATCAGCGCAGGTTCCAGCTGCATCGTCTGGATGGGCTCCCGTAGTACACGAAATCTAGCAAACATGTACAAGGTGCTCCGCGCTTCGGCAAAAACAAAAGAGGAGGTTGTCGAGAATCAGTCTTGAGTCTTGTCTTTGTAGACGTGTAAATTATGATATAAGTTATTTATGTATCTATTACGATTCAATTGCCTATTAGGGGATCGTGCAGGCACCAGTTTTGTAACACGGGTACGACTGCATCGGCGCGAACGCGCCTTGGGCGAAAAGAAGCGCCGTGGAGCAGCCGACGATGACGAGAGTAATCAACCAGCCAACGACAGTCTTACCGATGATAAACCAGTTGATGCCCTTGGAACCTTCGAGACAGGCGACCCCGACGGTGGCACCGACTTGGCAGTGCGTCGTGGAAAGAGGCCAGCCGAGACGGGAACCCATAATGATGACGCACGCGGCGCCGAGTTCGATGCAAATGCCACGGCTCGGAGTGAGCTTGCAAATCTTCGTACCGAGCGCGTGAAGAATCTTGTAACCATAAAGAGCTAAGCCAACAACGATGCCGGCGGCGCCCAAACCGAGAATCCAGTACGAATCAGAGCCCATTTCAGCTTTTTTGTTCACCTTCCCAGTCTTGAAAATCACAACCATTGAGGCAAACGGGCCGATGGAGTTGGCCACGTCATTTGCGCCGTGCGCAAAAGAATCGCAGCAGGCGGTAAGAATTTGAAGATAGCGCATGGAGAGCTCAGTCTTCTCGTCAAACTTTTCAGCGTTGTCGTGAATGGCCTGAACGACGGCGTCTTCTTCAACGATGCTGTCAGCCTTGTGTTCCAAAGAATACGTCAAGTGGTCAACCAATGCGTAGTAAACGCGCTTGGGCGCACCAAAGACGCCCTTGGGAAGCTCACGCGGTTGACGAACAACTTCTTCAACTTCAACCTTCTTTGTACCACGCTCAGCCTTTTCGAGTTGACGTTGCTCATACAACGCATCGGTCGTGCGAAGGATGTACGGTACGGCCAAAAAGTACGAAAGCACGCCAGCGCCGCAGCCAACGCCAAACGCGGCGGCAAACGCCGTACTGAGCGGAGTGTCATCGAGTTGAAGGAATGAAGCACCCTTGTACACGATGAAAAAGATGTTGATGATCAAGGTGCACGCGAGCAACACCGGGAAAGCCAAACGCGCACGAGCGTAGCTGTTCTGGCTGCGCATGACGAGCGCGCGGAGGGTGAGGAAGAAAACGAAAGAGAACCCACCGGAAACAATCGGGGAAAGAAGCCACGAAACGACGATGGCTGCGACACCCTTGATGTAAGGAAACGTATCCGATTTGGCGCTCCATACCACACAAGAAGAACCGCGGGCAACCATTGTCATACCGATCATACCGCCGACGCACGAGTGCGTGGTGGACACTGGCATTTCAAGGAAGGAGGCGACAACGAGCCAGATGGCAACGGAAAAGATGACGCAGAGGCATCCATACATGAGCAAACCGGGATCATCGTTGAAGCAATCTTGGTTGGCAATGCCTTTGCGAATTGTCTTGACGACGTGACCACCCATAAACAGGGCGCCACAGAACTCAAACACAGCGGCGAGCATAACGGCGTGCTTGATGGTCAACGCACCAGAACCAACAGAGGTGGCGAAAGCGTTCGCGACATCGTTAGCGCCTATTGTAAACACAGGAACGAACACAACGTAGCGTCAGTACCTCGCCTTGGCGGTCGGTAGTTTCGCGTGCGTTCTTGACAAGGCAACAAGAGCAGCACGATGGCGGGGCGGCGACTTACCGATACCGAAAGCAGCCAAGAAGGCAAAGAAGCCTCCCATGACCACAATCCATTCGAACTTTGCAGTGGTTTCAGCGCCGGTCGACAAAAGTTGTCGGGACGCGTGCACGAGAGCGTCAGAAGCGGCCATCTTTCCGGAACGCTTGCGTCAGAGTGTGGCGCCGCGCTCAGCTCGTTTCGTCATCGCTTGCACTTTTCGACGGAATATTCCTCGGGAATTTCACGCCTTCTGGTTCACGACTCGTCATGCCAGGGACTCTTTCGTTTTTTTGAACCTCGGGTATATTCTCCACCAGGCTTGGGGGCATCTGGGAATATTCAAAATTCAATTTCGACATCCAATACAATCCCTCGAATGCGATGAGTCTTGAGTCTTGAACCAAAGCTTCGCATTTATTCAATAAAATAGCCTATATCAAGTCTGGTTCGAACTGCTTTTGTCACAAAAACTCGTTTTTTGAGTGACCTCCTCCATTTTATTTGATTAATATGTATTAAAATACGAGTATACGCAGTTTCGCGCGAGATTCGCAGTGCACGGTCAATTGGACAATATTGTGATGATAAAAAGGTTATGAAGTTCAATCATACGAGTTTTTTGCCATCGTAGTAATCATGATAATGGACAGAAACCGCGAAGAAAGGTGGAGAGGGAGGGAGGGGAGTTTTGATAAGCCGGCTGGGCATTTTATATATAAAGTTGCTGTTGGAATCACAATTAGCACATTATTAGCTACAAAAAGGCACTCGCAAGCAAGCAAAACAAAGCGACGATAATGACGTCACCATGAACCTTTTTGCCCTGCCGAGCTATGAGGTTATACTTCGCGCACGCACGAGGCTCCTTTCCAAGACTCTCATGCAGCGCGCAACCCAAACAGTCAGGTGAGAGTATAAAGTGATCCACTCCAGCACAAGCGTGACATTATGTAGGCTCATCAAACGGGCGTCGTTTCGACCAAACACTCTACGGGCTAGTACAAAACAGGTTTGGAACCACACTCAAAAGCTTAAAACCGTAACTTTCAGTACTGGTATACATGAACCAAGAATACGACGTGAAGGTACTATGAATCATCTGCTTTTAAGAGTATTTTTGAACCTGTACGCAGATATCTTCACAGACGACCCGAAGAACAACGTTAGCGAATACATCTATGAAAAACTTGACAAAAACTTGCACTTGCAAACTAATCATCCACTTGGCATATTGAAGACCGTCATTGAAGAGTATTTCAGCATGCACTTTAAGCACAAACCTTTCACATTTTATGATGATCTTACACCTATTGTCAGCACACAAGCCAACTTTGATTCAGTGTTGGTTCCACCCGATCACGTATCCCGCTCCTCAAATGACACATACTATGTGGATGACAGCACTGTCCTACGCTGCCACACCTCCGCACATCAACTCGAACTACTCAAGAGCGGAGCCCGCCGTTTTTTAGTGACGGGGGATGTGTATCGACGAGACTCCATCGACGCAACACATTTTCCAGTCTTTCATCAAATGGAAGGAGTCTGTGTGTTCGAACCACAGGACTGGGAAGCACGACAACTGTCAAGTCTTGAGTTGGCGAATTCCGAACTCAAAATTACGCTTGAAGGGCTTGTGCGGCATTTGTTTGGAGAAATTGAAATGAGATGGGTTGATGCATATTTCCCGTTTACAGAACCATCTTATGAGCTAGAAATCTTCTTCAATGGTGAATGGCTCGAAGTTTTAGGTTGCGGAGTTATGCAGAAGAGCATTCTCGATGAAGCTTCCTTAGGAAGCCATCGTGCTTGGGCGTTCGGCCTCGGCTTGGAACGACTTGCGATGATTTTGTTTGATATACCGGACATTCGTTTATTCTGGACGACTGACTTGCGCTTCTCCAAACAGTTCAAGGCAGGAATGTTCAGAGCGGGTGGGGTAGGTATGCAGAAGTTTTCAAGTTATTCTAAATTTCCTCCGTGTTATAAAGATGTTTCGTTCTGGCTTGCGAAAGATTCAACGCGCTTCACTGAAAACACTCTTTGTGAGCTCGTAAGAGATGTTGCAGGGAACCTCATTGAGGAAGTCAAGTTGATCGATGAGTTTTACAACCCAAAACTTGATCAAACTTCTAATTGTTTCCGATTCACGTACAGATCAATGGAACGTTCACTGACAGATGACGAAGTAAATCAGTTGCAAGAACAGGTTCGTTCCCGCCTCGTGGATGAATTAGACGTCACTCTTAGATAGCGAAAGTGGAAAAACTAGAACATTTGCATGTAATACAAAATCCGATGGGAAACTCTGTGGACTCATCTATACTTAAACCGTGTAGCGTTCTTTAGCTCGTCGCTCAAGTCGAATTGCATCGTCATGAACCATATACCCGATTTTTTCGGCATCCGGGATTTGTAAAACCGCTTTGAAGTGTCTCCCAATCGAAAGCTGCTCTGGTTCGCTTGACGCGGTTTTTGTCCAAATGGAAATTCGATGTTGTTTTTGACGTACACTCACAACTGCTCCACAAATCTCATGCGCCTCCGAAAACTGTTCGCCAATTAATTCAAGCAATAGACTCAACCAGTTTTCATCGAGATCGTCGGAATCTTTACTTTTTGGAAAGTAGTATGTCCACTTCCCACCTTTTGCACACTTTTCGTCCTCCCACTTTGGCTCTATACCTTCCTTGAACAAGTGAAAGTCAGTCCCCATGATGAGTTTGCTGGGACTAAGAATATTGTTGTAAAGACACCAGAAGTCCTCAACGGTGTTGAATGTGTACACACTACGGAGAGTTTGTCCCCACGTCGTCTGCTTCTGTCGACTACTGGCAACGTTATGAAGATGGCAAGAAGAAATATATAATGCACTCACCCGTTAGGGTTATCGAACCATAGCGTCCACGTGTGTTCCAAAGCGTGTTTCATGAAAGTCGTGCCCGTAGATGAATCGGCCATGGTGTTGTCCTTACAGCCGCCGTGTGAAGACTAGGGCAAAACTCTTCCCGCGCGCCGTTTGTCGATCTCGATCTCGGTTTCATCATCAGCGTATTCGATCATTGTTTTACCTGTCCGACATATCGTATGAAATAATATGAAATATGTATAAAACGCGTATAACATACGTATAAAATCATTATGAAATACAGGCACTACGAATCCTAGCAAAAGCATGATCTTTATGAGTGTTCGTATGATTCTACTAAAACTGACTAATGTGCCCGAATGAAATAATTCTGTAATTATCATCATGGATCGAAATTTGTTCGCGACTCCGCGCAGCACCGAGAATCGTCACGCAGTCGAACGCGCAAGTTATCTGTGGACACGAAGGCCATGGCAGGTGCTAAGGCGGGTTCTAACGTGGTATGCACCCTGAGCTGTTTGAATACTAGAAGGAGTGAGCGGTCGACAAAAGTATTGAGTTTAAGAACGAAAGTTGCTCGCACGAAAAACCGATCTCAGCAGATAACGTATGCCACAAACTCAGAAGAGGTCCCATTTAAAGTTCGTGCGGCACAAGCCCTCGTTGATGTTGTTCCTGGTGAAGCTGGTCTACGGTTACTATCATCAGCATTCCCAGAGAAGATTAGGACGACGTTTGCGGGTCTTATGAGCAGTTACAAAACGCAGATGTTGATAGCTTTAGGAGACGAGGCTCTCGCGTCAAAGGCAACAACGTTCATATTCAAAGACATGGTGAAAGCTTACGCTGGACAGCTGCTCGGAAATCCGTACGAATTCCCTTCTTACCATCGCGCAATACGTTCACCTTACGATTATTTTCAAATGGCGAACATGTACATAGGCAGTCTCATAGATTTTGACCGGTCCATCCTTCGGAACCCCGAACGTTGGTCAGAAATTCAGTCTCAATTGGATGATGGACAAAATGTTATCCTACTTGCTAATCACCAAAGTGAGGGAGATGCTGCGTTTATTCCTCTCGTAACTGAAGTTTCACATCCAGGCCTTGGACAGAGAGTTACTTACGTCGCCGGTGACCGTGTTGTGACTGATCTCTTAGCGAAACCTTTCAGTATGGGTAAAGACTTGCTCTGTGTACATTCCAAGAAACATATGAATGATGTGCCTGAAGACAAAGCGAAGAAAATGAAACAAAACCTCTCAACGATCAAGGAAATGCAACGACTGCTGAACCGGGGAGGAATGCTCATCTGGATTGCCCCAGCTGGCGGACGTGATAGGAGGAAAGCTGATGGGACACTTGCCCCGGACCGATTTGATCCACAGGCTATCGATATGATGAGAAAGCTTGGAACGAAAGCTTCCGCCGCAAAAACACACTTTTACCCCCTCGCGATGGCAACATACGATATCATGCCGCCACCAGCTACGTCAGAAAAGAGCATCGGAGAGGAGCGTGTGGTAAACTACACAGGTGTGGGCCTATCACTTGGTGAAGCAATAGACGTATCGTCCAATGGTCCTTGGAATCAATCCACAAACGAAAGCACGGATGAAGCGACCGCGCTTGCAAATTTTGTGTTGGCGAAGGTCACTGAAGAGTACAACTTGATCAAAGACTGTAACATTCCCGGTGGTGGAGCCAACCCCCTTCCTGAAAATAGTATACGACCACCTCGAGCCCCATCTGTACCAGTTTTTTCAGGCTGATTCTTAATATCGATATGTGTGGTCCAAAATATGAGTTTTTCGTCGATAAACGTCTAAAACACATTAATGTGAATTGAATATGTCAGATAATACACGTAAGTATTAGGCCTTCTATTCCTATAATATAAATATCGTATAATACTACAAGAATACCTAAGTATATACTCTAGACATAAATGGTAACATCGTGTGTAGAAACGCATACGTTACACGTGTAAACTCCTTGTAATGAAGACGTCATTAATCGTCCGTATAATCTTCATCGAACGTAACCCAACAGAATATCAATATGTTAAATAAATCGTATTCACATGTATAACATATTAAGTATCACATAATATTACGATTCGAATATTTATCAAATTAAGAGCGCGAGGTTCACGTCGTGAACTTGACAGGAAAGGCAAAAAGGTGAATTGCATCACAAAGCCGCCGCCACGTTCCTTACGTGAAGCAAGACTTTCGGCGAAAACGTTTCAAGCCTACGTATAAGGCTAAGTTATCACGAAGTACGCAACGGAAGTATCGGCAGCTCGAACCAACGCGAGCGGTAGAGAAAATAGACGTGGAAATGTCTGGCGGCTACGTATTGAAACCTGAACCCAACGTTCCGCCTTTGGACGCCGCCAAATGGCCCCTTTTACTGAAGAACTATCACAAAATGATGGTACGTATCTTTCTAGTCGTACGCATCACGCGATTCAATATGCTGAGTTCTATCTAGGTCAGGACAGGGCACTACACTCCAATTCCAAGTGGGTGTTCACCACTGAACAGAACTCTTGAGGAACACCTGAGATATGGAGTGATAAACTTGGATAAACCGGCTAATCCATCATCCCACGAGGTTGTTGCTTGGTTAAAACGTATCTTGCGCGTTGAAAAGACGGGGCACAGCGGTACACTCGATCCAAAGGTCACAGGTTCTCTCATAGTCTGTATTGACCGTGCTACAAGGTTGGTCAAGGCACAACAGGGTGCTGGTAAAGAGTATGTTTGCGTATGTAGACTCCATTCTGCAGTTGAAGGTGGTGCTAAAACAGTCAAACGGGCATTAGAAACGCTCACTGGAGCCTTGTTCCAAAGGCCACCTTTGATTTCAGCAGTCAAGCGCCAGTTACGCATTCGCACTATATATGACAGCAAATTGTACGAATATGATGAAGAACGTCATCTCGCCGTATTTTGGATTTCATGCGAAGCAGGAACATATGTTCGAACACTTTGCGTACACTTGGGTTTGCTTTTAGGTGTGGGTGGACATATGCAAGAACTGCGCCGTGTCCGGTCCGGAATTTGTGGAGAAGACAGTAACATGGTAACTATGCACGACGTACTAGATGCAATGTGGGTGTTCGACAACTCCAAAAAAGAAGCATATTTACGTAGAGTGGTTTTGCCACTCGAGATTTTACTAACAAACTATAAAAGAGTGGTTGTGAAAGATTCTGCTGTCAACGCTTTATGCTATGGTGCAAAGCTAATGATTCCAGGCGTTCTCAGATATGACGCTGGCATCGAAGTCAATGAAGAGTGCGTACTGATGACGACCAAGGGCGAGGCAATTGCAATTGGTACCGCTCAGATGAATACGGTAGTGATTGCAACTTGCGATCACGGAGTGGTTGCGAAGGTCAAACGTGTTGTCATGGAAAGGGACACGTATCCTCGTCGTTGGGGTCTCGGGCCTGTTGCGCAGTCTAAAAAAAAGACAAATAGCGATATTTCCCATGATGCCGAAGCCTCTGCGGGTAGGGAGAAAAAAGAGAAAAAAGAGAAAAAAGAGAAGCACGAGAAGAAGAGGCATAAAACCGAAAAATGAAACCACTGTCTGAAACGTCCCAACGGTAATTTCTTGATACAGGACTCGTGTTAATGACAAATTTTGACCATCGTATAATACATACATACCATACATTACATGCATTTACGTTACAAAAACGCCCCGACTAGACAGTTTATTTGACCTATCAAAATCGAAAATCTTTCTACGTACTAACTTGATCATTTTGACACCCAAACAGACATATCTCTTACACCCGAAGAACATGTGACTAAACAATCACTACTCTCACTATACACAACGAGAGTTGATGTGCTGTACTGCCCCACATCAATGGTCTCAAAGTTAAGTTTTTGAACTCCTGTTTTCATTTCCCAAATGTACAGTGAGTCTTTTCCGGACACAACAACAAGGAAACAGCTTTCTTTCTTAACAAAGCATGGCTGAAGCCCATCGACACACCGCTTACGTTCACAACGTAAACGAGCAATACATTTTTCAACAACCAGATCCCATAATAAAAGCTCACCATTTGAGGTAAGTGTACATATTACTTGCGATTTTGGAGTGTATAAAACGGAACTCAGCGCAACGTGAAGATCAACTGACTTCAAACAACAACCTGTGTGAACATCCCAAGCTCGCCAAATGCCGTCGTGACTGGTAGACAAAAGGACAGTACCATCGTCACTGAAGTAAATAGCTGTAACGGGATCCGCATGGGCAGGCAAAACGGATACACAGTTGCCATTCGAGGTATCCCATAAACGTACAGTTTCGTCACAAGATGCACTTGCAACAAGTGTATTTGTTGGGCTGTAGTTGCAGCATAGAACTGGCGCACTGTGTCCGGAAAGTATCATTAAACAGCGCCCCGTTTCTATATCCCATATAAATACATCACAGTCATCAGATGCTGTTGCTAGAGTTTTGGAGTCGAATGACCACGCACAATCACTGAGGGCCGCATTGTGACCACTGAGTGTTTTATGTACTGTGCTCAAGTGTACTATCCGCCAAATTTTACAAGTTTTATCTGAAGAAGCCGTCGCTAACCTGCACAAAGATTAGGCGAATGTTTCTTAAAATGATTATCGGACGTACCAGGTACCACAACAGGAAACTCGCATAGCGACAATCATAGACGCGTGCTCGGTAGGGTAGTTTCCAGTTTTGGTGAACATGCTTACCGCTGAGTAAAGGTCGACGTAGATCTGTATTCGCGAGATGTTTGATACAAAAGATCAGAAAAGCGAAAATACACGTAGCCTGCTACCGTGAATGAAAACAAGAGTGTGTCGCGATCTTTGTTACCTGTGATAACAGAGCACTCGCCGCCTCGTGTACATAGATACTCAGTACGACACGAACGTGAACCGAAGATTCTGAGAAACGTGCAGACGCAAGACGCAAGGCGGTGGAATTGACACACAGTTGTATGTGACGTGCAACGTGCGACGCGAACGTTAAAATTCGGCTGACGCCAGAATTTTTTGAGCCGGCTGGGGCCGTGATTTGTTCACCTTTCGTATAACATATACAAATTCCATATATTGACAATAATGTTGAAGAGATATATATTATTCCTTCGGGGGTAGCCTAAAAGTAGCTTAATAATGCCTGTGTATGAACCAGTCACTAAAGTGTCTAAGTGTCCAGGTTGCGAGTAAGTGATGAAATTAGCCTTAAATATTTAATGCGTTGTTCGTTAAAAGGAGGTATTATTAACATTAAATCAACTCAGGTACTGAATATCTACTTAGCATCAAGGGAGCAAAGGACCTTCTGCTTGTGACTCATCATATCATCAAGAGCAAGAAGGATGTCGTGCTGCATTGTGGATTTTTCTTGGGCGCAACGCCCTTGTGTTTGCGCAAAATGTGTCTAGTGTAGTACAAATCGAGTTGCAGTTATGAAATTGCGAGCAAACGACATACCTCTTTTCGTGAAATGTCTTCTTGTAAAGAGTTACTAAGTTCTTCTTTCGGGAACTATCTAAGGTGTTAGCACAAGCTTTTCTATACAGAGAGATCTATCCACCTGCAACTCCACTTGACTCAACTCCAGTTTTAACTCACTGATGGCACTATTGATTTGATTACGCTCGCTCTCATACGTGGATTCACTTGCATAAAGCTCAGCGACCAGGGTGGAACACACAGTTGCCCTAGTGTATTGACATTATGAACACATTATGTATTTTTTCATATACGTATCTTTACCTTTGCATATGGGCGTTGACAATGTTTGAGTTTAAAACATCCCGGTGCAGCAACAGGTTTGCAATATCTCTATTGTGAGCACGTTATCTATGGTAAACAGAGATAAACATAAATGCTGACTTGCCTTGTCTTTGAGGTCGTCAAATCTCGGATTCGGCGAATAGTACTTAGTGACTCGGGCTCGGGCTAATTGCATCTTGGATCAGAAAGAGAAATTTTGAAAATTTGCCAACGTACTACTCCACCACGACAGTCAGTGAGCGCTGTAAATTCTGGAAGTAATTCTGGTCCACAGGTTGACGGCAGATATGAAATCAATTTTCTATATTGATTTGAAAGCTGAGAAACTAGCTGCACAAGACGATCGAGATCGCAAATTGAAGATTCAACTGTGTTTTTTGAATCTACCATGTATCCAACGTTGCGTTTAGCCTATTGATCTCCTCTCAGCTTCTAAATACTCTTGCTGGCTGAACTATACCTGGACAGTATTCACGCGCTCGATACGGTCTTCAAGGGTACGCTGGGTGTACAAATGTTTAGTGTTTACATTTGTTTCAAAGAGAACGACACTACTTACCCCCATAGCAGACATTCGTCGCCTGGAATGTAATAACTTGGATGTACTGTCCGCGACTTTTTCGCTGTGGAGTTTAGATTTCTGTCGGTATGCATGCTCTAGCATCTGGAGCTCATACTATGGCTAAGAGTAAGCGTTACCAATAGTGCCATGAATAAACCTTTCACCTCTTTAGAACGTTTTACACTGATGCCCTGAGAAAGGTCTGCACCGACACATAGGAAGGAAAGAAGTGTGGAATTCTCCTGTGGTAGAGCTGTGAATATGTACCTACATACTTAATTTGAACTTACGGTTTTCATTTCATCCATCTCGTGTTTGTGCGCGTCATTCAGCTTTCGACTATCATCGAGCCGACTACGATGTATCATCGAACAAGCGACGTCTTCACCTTGAAGAAAACACTACTCCACCAATTCAAGAAAGATATGAGGGACTACATTCGCTTAAGAACTCACCTCATAGGAACGTATAAATTGATTAAATAATACGTGCATTTTCAGTTCCTCAGCCTGTTCATAGAAAAGTGACCAATCAGGTGAGTTAGGCGAGTTTGACAGCGAAATAACTACCTTGGGAACAAGGTTGGGAAGCAGTTTCAAATCGACAAGCCCGGCTAGCCACTCAAGAATTAAAGCGATCTCTGCCCCGTTGAATTCCGAATTCTGAGGCGGAAGTGTTATGTGTGTGAAATGGATTGGACACCGCAAGCACTTTAAAGTTTTGTGCACATCATCATTGGAAAGGTGCTCTTTGTTTGGAATAACCCCAAGAAGACGAAATACGTGAGCAAATACACCTAGAACTTCGTCAACTGTCGAGCAGTTACGAATCTGTCGAGGTGCACTCAGCCCAGCTTCTTGATCCAACCGCGATGTTACATCACGTAGTTTTGTGTGCGCGTCGCTGCGGCTTTGCATCAGACGCGTCTGTAACTTGCCGAAATTGAATTTTAGAAGTCCAACGGTCGCGGTGAATACGAAATCCTATCTATGAGCGCAAGAAATATCCCAACCGCACGTAGTGCAACGAAGCAGATCAGAAAGCACGAAATACAGAGTGCTTGTGCTGCCGCAGTACACTCTGAACACCGTTTTCTGAACGAACGAAGATCTGATTGTTGCCGATTACCAACTCCGTTCTGCGAAAATCCACTTTCTCTGTTCGTCCAACGACACGATAGGGAGTACCAGGAGAATCCTGAGGATTGTGTAGACAAATTTTCGCCTCTTTTGACAAATTTTCACGTGAAAATTTGTCAAAACTTTATACATAGGTCTTAGTTACAAAGTATACAACTTTACGTTTATCTTCGCAACTCGCGCGGCGCGTCGCGCCGCGCGACGACGGTTGAGGAAAAACGCGACGATGTTCGCGCACATCATTCGACGCAGCGGAATCGTGCATTCTCATAGCATTGCGCGCGCGTGATTTCTCCAGTCATTTCTCATGTTCGACAAAACGAACTCGGACAAACGAACTTGTTTTAAAATCGAGGGGGTAAATCGACCGTTCGTGACTCAAAAGTCGAAAATTTGTCTAAATCATCTTTTCAAAATTTTTGACAGTGCATTTGACAGTGCATCTACGGAATCCTGAATTCTCCTGGAACCCCCTCACAGCGCGATGATATATTTATGAACAGTGATGATGTCAGATTACATGGCACTTAAGCAAACGCAGCACCTGACAAACGCGATAAACACCATGAGCCGTCAACTTGAGAATCCAAGGCTGTCTATGCGGTATCGCCAGACTTGTACTGTTCGGCCATGCGCTTGAGATTAGCCAGGTTTTCAGGACCTGTAAATTTAGGAATATGAGACAGTTTTAACAAATATCGGATCGGGTCATACGTACCAAGCTGGTTCACGATGCTTGGAAGAATGTCTTGGATGTCTGGTCGCACTGCTCAGTTTTGCGGTAAAATCAAGATTGGAGTCAACATACGTTTCGTTTCTGAATGACCACTGACTACATAAGTGTTCGCCGGAATTGATGCTTGAACTGTGACATGTAATTGTAAAAAAAACTCAGAAAAGGGGTGAAAGGCAAAACCTACCTTTAGGATGCACAAAGTTGATGACGTTATCCGAATGGAAGATATTAACCTCTTCAATACCGGGTATCTCATTCATACCCATGCGTTTCAACGTCGTGTGCAATTTTTTGTCATCATTGCTCACGGCCTTGTGCGCGGCTTTTTTCTTTCTACGAAAAAAATGAGCTCCTTGACTAGAGCGCGTCTTAAGAACTTACCGCCGAACTGATCCTTTGCCACCCGTGCGGACGGCGTTCGCCAGTCGCTGAAGACGATCGACGTCCATTTACAGATCTCTACTTGGTTAATCGAAAAGTGACGCGTGTAGCGCGAAACCTTAGCTCACTAAAACCGCGGCAAGGTCGGTTCTCGAGGTTAACTCCGGCTCCATACTCTTTTCTCGAAAGTCCGGCTAAATTTTAGCGCTACTAATCACTTTTATACGTGTATTATGAGAGGGGGTCCAAGGAGAATAAAGAATTCCGTGGACAAAAATCGTAGTTTTTTCAAAAAAAAATTATCAACGGCGGCGCGCGAGATCTCGTTGATAAAAATCAACGCCTTGAGTCATAATTCGTCAAATAGTCCCCCACCCGTCCTTGAGTCATGACTCAAAAAACCTCTGTCCCTTATTTTTTTTGAGTTGTGATTGGTCAAACCCAATCGCTTCTTGGGGAGCTTCGCGCGAGGCGGTTCGATTGTTGCGCGTTTGTGGCGTGCGTCAGAGGCGCGCGCCGCACCCGATGCACGCAACGTGCTGAAACATGTACGTGATGATGTATTCAGTTCATTTGAAGACTTAGACGGCGTTTGGAGCTCGTGTACGTCGCTCAGACGTACAAAGAATCGCGGAGAGGCGAGTTCGATGGTCGTTACGCTGAACGAGCTAAAGCACCCTAACAACAACGTTGGGGTGCTGTTTCGTCGAACACTGCACACGGATGTGCGATAAGCGTGATACTTTCGAGTTGCTATCAATTGATGGGCCGGTTTGCGTAGTATTCGCCAAGATTTTAGGATTTTAGGAGCAGAGCACGCGAAACACGGTGTTCATCGTTGAGAGCACACACGGTGTCGCGGCAGCAGGCCTATCCCGACAACCATGAAGCACTATGTTTTAAGTCCGACGGTTACGCACGTCTTACATACATACGCAAACGACCGTATCAGTGAGCACAACAAAGATGTCGCACCTTCAAGCAGGTGATTCACGAAGCCGCTGACGCGCACGCTCTGTCATCGCCAAACAAAGTTTCTGCGCGAGAGAATTCGCACTATTTCTTGAAACATCTCCTAGGCAATATTGAAATATACAACAGTCTATGGGAATTGAGCTATATTCTACGATTACCGGGCGAATTTACACGCGCTAGGCACGACGTGAAGCTTCCAGCTCTCAAACTGTTCTCGCGCCGCCATGTGGACGCTACGTCCAAGCCATGAGAATCAAATCCCATCGTTATATTGACACGTAGCACGAGAAAAGCTCATGAAAATGCAACACATCAGAATTAACTGCGCTGTGCGCACGTTTTTTCTTCATTATAGGTCGCTATGAACGCGAAAGGGCGCCGAGACTTTCGGAAAGTGCACATACATCAGTGCTCTCGTCGTCACTCAAACTCGCCAAAAGTTGCGTTTCAGGCACAAACATCGATCGTGCGCGCGCGTGCAACGAACAAAAATAAGTTGACTATCCAACGCGCCACCGCTCGCGAACCGAATCGTTCGCACGGCGACGCCGCGTCGAGTAATGCGCGCGAATGGCGTCGGTTGCGCCATCTCGTTAAGGCCGGTGACGGCGCCTCGTATATTATTTCACAAAATTCCATCAAATTTTGTCAACGCGATTTTTAATCAAGGTGAAAAAAAATAAAAAACCGCGGATTTTTGTCCACGGAATTCTTTATTCTCCTTGGACCCCCTCTATGAGCAGAGTAGAAAATAACAAAAGGAAGTTATTGCTATTTTTTCGCTCTCCGCTATAGACAGTCACATGTACCCTGTAGGGTACGTACCCACGGCGAGCAAAGTTGTGATCGAATTCAATGCATTCAAAACACAGCCCATTTTCTAACTAATGACTCATCTTCATTTTTGGCCAAGGACTTTCTTTGTAACTGTTCAGGGCAGGGTCGGGAACTCTAAGCGGACAACACGCATAATTATCACTGCAGCCAAACGATAATAATGATAATGATGCGTGCAGCGCGCAGGGTTTTATCGGATGTGCATGCTGTGCGTATGCTTTGCAGCTATGCTTCCAGCGCAACATACGCGCATTCACCTGCGTCTACTTCTGGACGTGTGACGCTTGCTAGTTTGAGAGAAAAATACAAAAATGGTGCACCGATAACAGCAATCACCGCATATGATTATCCGAGTGCAGTTCATGTACGTTTCATGGTTTATCTTTTTACAATTTCTAATTATCGCGTAGGTTGATAGAGCAGGTTTTGACATAGCACTTGTTGGAGATTCTGCTGCTATGGTGGTTCACGGAGAAGATACCACCCTTCCGATGAGTTTAGACATGATGATAGTGCATTGCAAGGCTGTTAGACGTGGTTCAAATCATGTCTTCGTCATTGGCGATTTACCATTCGGCTCGTATGAAGAAAGTGCAGGACATGCGTTAACGTCTGCGTTGCGACTCGTCAAAGAGGGTGGAGTTGATGCTGTAAAAATAGAGGGAGGGACGGTCTCACGAATTCATGCGGTGCGCAAAATGGTTGATTCTGGTATTGCAGTTATGGGACATTTAGGTCTAACACCGCAATCCGTCGGTGTCCTCGGTGGCTTCCGACCACAAGGTAAAACAGCTGAGGCGGCGATGGATATTTTTACATCAGCCCTCAAGTTGCAAGAAGCAGGTTGTTTTGCGATTGTTCTCGAGTGTATTCCCAAAGTCCTCGCAGATGTGATCACAAAAGCTTTGAGTGTACCTACCATTGGAATAGGAGCCGGCGATGGTACGAGTGGACAGATTTTGGTATTCCACGATCTACTTGGTTTCATGCAACACCCGCATCACGCGAAGGTGACACCAAAATTTTGCAAACAATATGCAAACGTCGGAGACAATATCCAGCTTGCTCTAGCAGAGTATGTTAGCGAGGTGTCATCTAGACATTTTCCGAGCGAGTCTTTTATACCATATGAATTTGAGGAGAACGAAATTAGTAAGTTCACGGAAAGACTAAAACAGGCAGGATTTGCAGAGCTTACGTGACTTTTTGTGCTCAAGAACGAAACGCCACTACGCAAATGTATTACATATCTAAAACGTAACATTGCCACAATCAACACGTGTATTCTCTCACCGGCATGAAGTTTTTCATACTGCAAGAGAATCACTCATTTGACTAATTTCATCGCAACTCAAGCGTTTTATGACAAGCGCGCCACTGTTAGCACTGAGTTCGAGGACCTCAACAGAATCTGCAGAAAGTGTCGTGACATCCATGATCTTTTTCAAGACCTTGAGGGCAAGTTTTTTAGCACCAAGTATGTCTAAATCTGACTGATACTCAGTTTTCAGAATAGACTGCGCGGTTTGACTGTTCGCTCCGATCGCTGCTGCCTTTTCGAGATGCATTATAGAAGTTCATCATGGAGAGACGAACATATTTACCTGCCAGCCGACATAATTACCGGAAGGGTCACTTTGATATAATTGAAATCCATTTTCACTGTCCCTGTTACGCGTTTAATTGAGTAAAAATGTAGTGCAAATACACAATACCAGCCTGCAAAAATGAAGGAAACGCCATACGGGCGTAGCCCTCCAAACTGGGTGTAGCCTTGTTTCTGGTCAGCAATATTTTGTACCAATACTTCGACCGGAATAGATTGTCCGTAATTGAATTTGTGTCTTTGACACAATAATCTGTAAAAACATCTTAGAAAAGCCGTGCGAGTTTAGGTGTACTGCTTACTCACCTCGCAGCGTTTACCAGTATTTCTGCGTCAGCGTTGACGCCTGCAGATGCAGCCATAATATGACTATCTATTCTGTGCAACTTTTCGGTGACCGAATTTTCCAACAACTTATGAATATGCTTGAAATATATTGCGTACAAAACAAAATTTGGCTTACTTTTGATAGCAGTCTCTTTTCGGTAGCCAAGATGATTCCCGTGGTCGTTCGAATTCCTATCGCAGCTCCGGCGTGATTGATAGCCTCCACGGCATATTCAACCTACAAATGTACTAATGCATGTTCGACGAGTGAAAGCAGGTAATCGTACTTGATAGAGACGACCTTCAGGACTGAAAGTCGTTGTCCGTGAGTCATATCTAAAGAATATATTTAGATGCGAAGTAACGCAGCAGGAAACGAGTTACCTTCGGGCCATCTTGCCAAGTCAAACTATGTTGCAGATCAGTCTAGCTACCTCTCCGAATCAAGCGAGACAAAATTTCTCTAAGCTGATGGTTTGCCGGCGTTTCGGACGATTCGTTTTTTTATAGTACGGGGGCGAGCTACTCACCCTCGTCGTCAATATTTAAGATCAAACGGGTGAACAGAATTGATAGGATCTTTATACGATGCGATCAACTTTGAGGTGCAATACACGTACATATGTATCTGTATATCCAAAAATAAGACAAGCATATAAAAATAAATTGCCCAAATCACAAATCATAATAAAATAAGTAAGTCACGTAGGCACAAGGGTTCGTGTCCGTGCTCACACGTGTGCTTTTGGAAGACTCAACCGACGCGTCTTAGCTTCGACTATACAGTACTTATATTGCCCTGCTCGCCGTCGGTTTCGGAAGGCGTTCGATGTTAACTACGGTACAGTTTTCTTCTCCATTTCCTTCGCTAATGTAGTTGAGCACTTCGAGCAGACTGGCCACCGGTGTTTCAAACTTCTTCATGCCAATCAAGCGCATAACAATCACGCTGTGTCAAATCGATCTCTCCGTTTTAGTAGAACAAAGAGCGTCGCTCAAAGGCAGTTACACGTCACTTCGGTATGAGACATACCAGCAATCTTGTGTCGTTCTGAAAACTCTAGCCAGGTTATCCCAAGCCTTCAAGGTGACGCCTCGTCACAGTCACCTCCAGACCTGCCATCCTATATATTTAAGGAAAGAATAGTCTACTTGGTCAGTCTTTACCCCCTTACCCTTCTTGTCAATATCACCATGACCCTTTTATTGCTTTAGGGCATGACTCTTGTACCTTCTGTAACAGAGTTAATCTTAGCTGAACTACTGTATTTACAGTATGAGGATAGTAACAAACCAGTCCAATTATACATCAATTCGACGGGGACTTCGAAGGTTGTTCGTCATTCGGTATTGCATGACAACACTCACTCGTATTACCACAGGATGGGCAGAAATACGGATATGATACTGAGGCGTTCGCTATATATGATACTATCCAATATATCAAACCGCCAGTGCATACAGTTGCCGTAGGTACTGCATGGGGAGAAGCAGCTATGCTGCTAGCGTCTGGTGCAAAGGTATTCTACGAGGATATCGACCACATTGTTTGCCAATAAGCTTTTCGAAGGGACATCGATCGGCACTTCCAGCTGCAAGTATTATGTTGAAACAGCCGATGAGCTCGTACCGTGGACAGGTATTCAGAACGATTGATAAGACATAAACATGCGTTACAATCAAATAATAGGCGTCTGAATTAGAAATTCATAGACAGGAAACTCGAAATACCAAAGCGCAGATGGTAGGAGCGATGCAAGTGTATGCTTGCACAGGTTTACTGACGCAGTTCTATCGCAGGTTGAAATTCTGGCGCGCGCTATCAACAAGACTGAAAGTGAAATCGAGAAGGACATAAATCGTCCCAAATATTTTGATGCGTGGGGGGCGAAAGAATATGGAATTATTGACAAGGTACTTGCCTCGTTTGTGAACTTACTCCCATGAAGGGGAACTTTTTCTTTGTAGGTACTGGAAGGCTAGTAGCTTATTTAAAATTTTAATCGGGAATTCAAAAAAAAGAATTAATCTCTGTTACATAATGCATATTTCGTCGACTCACAACGCGCTCGAACGTGAGTTGAATTGAGTCCTTTCAGAGAATCCGTATGGACCGCAAATTTAACACTGCAGGTGTGGCTGTTTAAACCAACATATCTACTAACGCCGATCGCATGCCATTGATAAGCTCGCTAGAGCTTTTACCTTTCAGATCCAGTATGTTTTCAACGACCTACGCGTCGAACTGCGTCAAAAAGTCCAGACACTGTAACAATTAGTCGCACCGCCATCTCAGTTGTTGTTGTATCAAGACCACAGAACGCCGCCCAATCATTTGCAATCAATCCGGCCGATACCACATCACTGCCTCTATTAATCGTTCCCGCAACTAGAGGTACCTATGAATGACTACTTAGAACGTAAGCTATGTTATCAACACATTCCAACCTGTAGAAGAGACGACAGTTCATCCAGTTCTGCGAGGCTTGTCCCGGGATGCACGACACCTCCGATATTCGTGAATCTACAATAACTACCAACTAGCATGTTACCAGCAACAGCCTGCGCTCGATATTTTTACTTATGTTCGATTTAACTTTGACTCAAACTTCTCGCACCTGACGGAAGACCTCAACGCCTAAAACATCAGATATTATTTCTTCTGTTTCTTGATCGATATCGGGATGGACCAGAGCGACATGATCGTTGCATGCGATGCAATTTCCAAGAGCTGCAACCACGTTTAAAAAGGACTAGAATTTCACGAGGCGTAATACACTAACCAGAAAGTCGCTCATGTGTCCGCTGCACCACGATTTCGTCAGGTAAACTATTACGGATGTGCAGCATCTCTATGCACAATATCTATGATTCGGAACCACAAATAATGCGTCGATATCAACAAACCTTGATCTGTGACCGAATTCGGTAGGAGTAATCCGTTTTTATTACCTAATAAGGCACTTGAGCGATGAAAAGTAAAGTTATGAACAATTCACACCAACTGACATGCGTCCGACTAAGCGAGTTCCCGCCAAGCTCGCCTTGATCACCGGAATTTCAGAAGATAGCTCACTCTCAAATAAACTACCGATGCGATAATAAATTACGAACTTGGTAGAAGGCGAGACACGCCTTACCTGTAAAAGTTCTCTGCGCCCCCGATTGCTACGAGACAATAGGCATTCGTAAGCTGGGCGAATACACCGATTTCATTGCTGTATATTTCAGCCAATAATGTTCAGTTCGTACTAGTTATGAAGTTACTATACCTGTTCTCGAAAGAGTGCCTTGAAGCCATAGTGCGCGTTTTGCGGATTTCGATGCTTCGCACTTTTTTCTTGGCGGCGGCAGAAAACTGAAAGTTTGAAGAATTTTATCAAAATTTAGATTTACGAAATAAATTGATTTGAGATCATATTGTGACCTTAAAAGATCCCGCTATATTACATGTTTAGTCATTCTATTGCAAATGAACGCGCTAAGTATTATCTTGACAAACAGAGGTACAGGGAGTGGTTATACTCTGTTGCATCACAGGTACAACGAAAAACGCGGCGGAGCGATCGTGCCATCCAGAGAGGACACGAAACATACGCGAGAAACACAGGGCAAAGGTGCCCCCATGGACAACGAAGACGACCCACATGAAGAGGATTTACTCGCAGTGGACAACCGTTCCAAACTATCCGCTCCGAGGCTAGGCGTCAAACATCGTGAAAGAAATCAGGCCAACGTCGCGCACCGTTTCCACAAGAAGAGAGGTGAGTTCTGAATTCTTGGCTAGTGACGTCGTAATTTAAAAACTACTAGCTGTTCGTAAGGTGGAAGAGCTCATGAAAAAATATGCTGAACTTCAAGAAAAGGGCAAGGTGGACTCGTTTCTTCGGAAGCGCAGAGAACGTGCTTCTCGCAAAGAGCAAAAGTATATGCCAAAGACCAGAGTGCAATAAAACTATTTTCTATTACAATGTATCGCACATGTTCCGATGTTGCAGGTATGTGTAAAAAGCCACAATAGCATCATGTAGTTTCTTTTTTATTGCTACATCGGTAGCCATGTCTGTGTCATCGTCACAATTAAGCACCAGTACAGGCACCTGTGTTGGAAGTCAATGGAAGCCAAAAGTGTCGAACAACGCATCAGGTTTCCTTACCGTTTTCATGTTACCACCACAGTCCATTTTGACTTCGTTGACGGTCGCTAAAGACCTTTGTATAACCGTGACTGTATCAATATACTGAGTCAAGCAAATTGCGAAGAAACAAGAGGTACTGTTCACCTGCGTCTTCAGGTAGAAGCCAACTTTCATGTTTAGAATGCAAAGAAGTGAGATATGTAGCATCGACACCAGTTTCTTCTCCACGTGCACGCTTTTTTAGGCGTCTTAAGCATGTCGTGGGCGATGCGCGTAGATAGACAAAGCCATCCGGAGTTAAAGAGGGGAATTCCTATGGTGTCGATATGGTTAGTCTGCTGACAAATCAAGTTATATGATCCCACCTTAAGCATTGGTGAATACCATGCGTGATAAAGGCTTAAGTCAAGGTCTGACAGCCACCCATTTTCGTATAGGGCTGCTGTGAATACATTTTTATCGGAGAAAACACTTCTCTCCATTACTCTGAGGTCAAAATTACCCTGCCTGGACCGCGTTTCTTCAATGAACCTTGTCATGAAAACATAGTGTTGAAACTTATACGCGAGTCCACTAGGATCTTTGTAAAATTCATCGAGTACATTAATGGTACTTGTTCTGTCACTGGCACGCTCCACGCTTTGCCAAAGATGGACTGGTTCAGGGACCAGGCACACGTTACCCTGTGAAACAAGAACTTGTTATGTGTGGAGCAGAACCCGTGAATACAAATCTTACTCGCATATGATGATCAGAAAATTTCAGAACCTCTTGAAGAAAAGTACTCTTGCCAGCACTTATATTTCCTTCAATGCATATCGTAATTGGTCTAGTGGTGTTGTCTAACTTAGCGGCACTAGCAGCGGTTGTAAAACACATATTCACATGTAGCACTCGACTGTTACGTAGAGTACTACGTATGCATTAATTTTTTTCGAAATGTGGATAACTATCGAACTCACCAGTCGTCGTGAGGCCTCGCTCGACGGGCATAACCGACATGCGCGGTGCGCCTGCACGCTTCACGTGTTACGAACGTTGACTGAACAACTCGCATAATTAGTGCCTTGTTTGTGCGCATTCAATATCATCCACGTGCGAGCACGTGGTTACTCGTCGGAAGCGGTGCAAATGGATGACGCTCGAATGTTTTGCACTCTATGTAGAGGTGACGCTCGCCTTTTTGAAGTCGCGACGGTTGACAGTACTGCAGCCAGTTACTGTCAAGCGCCCCACACCGTTAGGTATGTCGAAAAACAAAATTCCAATATTGAGAAGCAAAAAATTATATTTCGTGTTATTAGGCTCTATCTCCCCGTTGGCCTTACTGGGCGTGTTTTCACCTGAAAGGATCATACTTCGAAACACTTTATAACCGTCAAACAGTGACAAAAACAATATTAACGAGTGCTGGAGTACTGGTCAAGGATGTCAACTGGAGTGGCTGTTGACAAAAGAAAGCGGGACGAGTACGACAGTGCTCGCGCGTTTGATAATTACGCACATCGCGTGACTGATTACGGTTTCTCTTAAAAATTTGTGACCGTTTTCTCTCCGAGAAACTCTATTTACGCCGACTGCACGGTGAGACCTCGTCAAGAAGAAATCACGTAATCGTGCATAACAACGTGCAGGACGTTTGCGTTACATATTTAACGAGCCCTCTAGATGCATAAAACCACCGAGTGAAGCGCTAATGTGAAAATACTTCTTAAGGAGCTTGAATTTTGAATTGCTTTAGTCAAACATGACGAGGTCTACTTGACGTGTATCTGCGTTCACCATAATGACGCTGACTTTGCGAGAATTTCTTCGATCAAAGCACGCTCTACATTCCGCAGTTGAATCGAATGTTCTTGACGAGTTATTGATTGCCGATTTAGAGGCATATGGTGAGGAGTGGAGCCCAGCAGAGCGTCGAAGAACAACCGTTTATGTGGTATGCCTGATCTTAATATGGATTGCCCTCTTGTATTTTGATGAAGTAGTTCTTTTAAAACCGGACTTTATATTCTGGAGTAAAGTTTTGATTCAAAACTTTTTCATGGCATTGGTTTTTCTCGCCTGCGGATATTCAGTGATCTTTTGTCGCCTGAACGAAGGTTACAGTAGGAAAATTTGTCACGTGTTTGCGTATATGCTGCCAATCCTACTCCATGTTTTATGGTCAGCGCGGAAATACGACACGGATAGTCGGTTCCCAAGTAGTGTAGAGCTCACATGGACGTGCTGGGTTCAATTTTTTCCCTTTCTAGCGTTAGTCAAGCCTATACGCCGCAAAAGCAGATTTCTCATGGTGATTTTTCGCGCTATTGATCGACAAAAAGATAGGCCATACACCCTGACGTGGATGACTTCACAGTTGGTTGGGAACTATGTTGCAATTCTGATAGTGCACTCATATCTTGCATCTCAAGAAGATTATAGACGCGCAAATTTGGCAATTCTCCCCATGTTAGTTAACGTTTTTGGTGACGGCTTGGCCGAACCAGTGGGAATACGATGGGGTAAAAATAAGTACACAACGTGTGCTGTGTGGCATAACGGCATGTTCTGTGCGGGCAAATTTGAAAGATCCTATGAAGGCAGCGCGTGTGTATATTTTGTGACTCTTATAGCACTCGTACCATTTTATAGTATTTTTACTGTTTCTCAGTTCACGCTAAGTGTAATATTTTTGCCACTTACTACTACTCTCTGTGAAGCCTGGGCCCCACATACTTGGGATAACCCATTTCTAACGATGGTGTGCGGCGTTTTTTTCATGTTAATTTTCGAAACAATTCCTTGAAATCCTCTAGACTTGCAAGAATCAGATGTTTTTGCTCCACTTACACCCACTTTAAAACACATCATTCGATACTCCATACAGAACATTTGCTTTGTTGAAATGAAAGCCACCGCTGTTCAAATAGGCTTAATGTTTCGTCAGAGTACTCTAAGTATTCGAGGGGTGCGAAGTTAGACTCTACATTACTCTAATTACCAAAGTTGTTTCACCTCCATTACTGGTCAACGTGGCAAAAAACATTGCGGCCTATTTGCTGAAATTATTGTCGCCTAGCATTTTAAAAACGTGCACTACCTCAAGCCACGACAAAATCTCGCATATTCTACATTCATGCTCAAGTTTAACCGCTAAGAATTCATCTGCACATCTTTAGACTCAAGAGTCTCTTAAGAAAGCAAAGAAACTCACCCTTCGCACAGTAATTACTTAGAAACATTTTCAAATCGCCCTCCTGGACTTCATGTTAAAAACGAAAGTTTTAAAGGTTGTTAACCTACTGAGAATCGATTCGATTGGGTACGAAACAATTTAATCAAATCTAGCCCGCGGTAATTTGGCCCAGCAAGCTCAAGGTCAATCAACCACAAGCGCTTTGAGAACAGGGTTAGCACGATATCCCTTGTAACTGGCTCACGTACCGACTCCAAATCAACAAGCAAATTTGACGGCTTGCAGTCGCCGTGGCAGAAAGCGACGTCGAAATTTTCTGCCTATTGAAAGAAATTGAAACGATTCCAAATTATCAACGCGTCGAACGCACTTCGACTTTACCTCTCAGAAAGTAGAGCTCTCGTTCGATTTTCTTTTACAATAATAACAAAACAATATTTGTGCAGCAAATAACTCCACTTACCGCGACAGTGATGCCATGCGGAAGTAAAGGCTTTCGCATTTTCATGCAGTTTAACATCGACTCGAGCCAGCCCCATATCAACGGTTCATTTCCTAGTCAATATGTTAACAACAAAAAATGGATGGGCGCACAGGTACACTGACCATATTCTTTCGGAATGGGCAACTTGTGAAGCCTTCTCAACCTAAAGAACATTCAAATGAACTTGCATCAGTTTCTTCAGCTAGTACACATACACTGTTGCAACTGTGAACGCCAAGTCAAGATTAGTGCACAAGTCAGACTCCGACAACGCAGCTCCTTCAATGTAATCATGAACTATTCCTTCAGGCGAAAGTGCCGAAACGCCAGGAGACATTTGAACCTGTGCTAATAGACAGTCTGCGACACCTCTAAAGACTTTCTCTAGAAGCTTTACTAAAATACTTAACAGAGAGAGCAAACCTCAGTTGAGACTCTGTTCGAAGCTTGGAGGTTTCACTATACAATTTTATAATCTTTGCTCCAGTATTTGATTCCACCTATACACTGGAAGTCAAACAACTGGACGCGAACTGCAAAATCTGAGCACCTTGTATACTGAATTGCAAAAGCCGCTGTTAACTGGAAATATATCAACAGTTTCTAAACTGTGACGTGATATCAGTAGAGATACGTCGAATGTTCTAGAGTGAAGAACCTTGCGCCGAGCAATGATTCAAATTTGATTTTAGTATCCGGCTGTAAGGAGCAACGAGACAGGACGAGACGCCGGTTCAACTTGAACCGACCAAGTTCATTGGCTTGAACCACTGCCATATACTTTTGTAAGCCGGCGCGCATGGTTAGCCTGACAGTGATTTCTCTGTCGTGTATTGTTTAATCATCTTAAGTTCTTGCCGTTAGCTTAGAGCCACGGCTTCGTTTTACGGCGATTAACTTGGAGTTCGTTATTGCGTTTTCTGCGGGCACAACTTTCGACTTGAAAATACGCGGTGATAATAAGTTCATCGATTCGACCAAATTGTTGTTATGATTTAATGGTAATAGATCTGGGTCGATCGAATAAGTTTCGCTCTTTGATAATATTTACCAATTATGTAATATGCATGGGCTTGCCACAATATTGAATATGTAAAATTGATACTGTTTTACTGAATGTGGCCATTTTTCGCAATTTTTCGCAGAGACGAAGGTGCGCCGAGCACAGTCGGACAAGGTACTGATTTACGTTCACGAACGTCTCGATTCAGAAAGAATTGACTCTAGTAGCCTTACAACGAGTTCAATTGAATACTGCATTCTTTTCACTAGTTTCGGCGAACCTTGTCGGCCTTTATACCCGTGGTCGCGGCCAGATCACGGGTGACGGTGTTCTGGCGGCGCATCACTCTGAGCACAAGACAGTGAGAACGAGACCTTTAAGTTTTGAGGAATAAGAATACAAGACGGAAAAATGCAGAGCGACGAGGTGGTTTGGCAGGTTTGTTAGCTTTCTAGTGTGCGATCTTAGTATGACGCCATCGAAATTTCCAGATAATAAACCACTCTCACTGCTGCTTTAAAGCAAATACAGACAAAAACGAGAATTTCTGCCGAAATGCTTACAACGTTACAGGTTTGTGCAATAGAAGTTCATGCCCTTTAGCAAACAGTCAATACGCTACTGTCGTTGAAGAAAATGGTTGGTGGATACTTCAATCGAAAACGAACATGGCCTAACGAGTTCTACTGAAAGGGAGTTTACAACTTGTCATGAAGAGCGTCGAGAGGGCGCACTTACCCAGCAATCTGTGGAAAACAATTGAATTAAGTACCGATTACACTGGGGCACTCGAACAAATTTCTGTAGCGCTGAAGCACTGGTGAGACTAGTATTCAAGCTGTATTTACATTCGTATCAGACAGATGTGTGCCAGGCCTAAATTTTTGGTCCACAAAAATAAGCAAAGACTCACAAAGTTAGCTCAGTACTTAATCCGCAGTCGACGAATCGAGAAGAACACTAGGTGATTCATTAGTTTTACTTGCATTCGTCACAAATCTGAAACTTGAGAAAGAGCGGAAATCGTCACCATGCCAAGCCGGGATATCAAGAGAGAAAATAGAAAGGAAGCGAAGGTACGTGTTGGAACTGCCTTCGTTCAGTGCATATTCTTTAATAACTGATGCATAGGCTGAGAAAGCAGCGAGGATTCAATCTTCGATTGAAAAGCAACTTTTAGTACGAGAATGCATATCATTGTGTACAGAACTTATGATAAACTAGGAACGACTAAACGACGGTACCTACAACTCAGCGTACAAATTCTCAACATCGCAATATCTCAGCGAATTGCAAAGCGATGAAGAGAAACGAACGCTGTTAAAGGTGAATGAACTCGTATGTAAGTGTCGCTCATGATTCGAATTAACATGCGTATTCCGTAGACCAACAGACAGTTTTCACGAAAGCACAAAGAGCTAGAATATGAGATAGATGAAGATATAAACAGATGAAAATAAACATATCTCAGTTAGCAGGCAGCTCGGTATTTCAAATCAATTGTACAAATAACATTTACAATAATCTTTCTCAAGACCAAAGAAATTCTCCGATCGCCCTCGAAAACGCAACATCACGCCCATTTACCGAAAAAATCCCATCTTTCAAAGAACATTTCCACTTAGATTTCGTGTGTGAAACTTTCTCAAATTGACCAAGCAATATATCCGGAGTATTAAGTTTCATAATATCTGCGTAAGGTTTAGTATGTTCTTGAATGAGTTCATGTCCATGTGTAAGGAGTTCACCTTGAAAATCTTCGTCGCTATCTGAACTGAGAACAAGTTCATTTTCTAATTTACGCAAATCTTCCGGTTCGTCCTACGCTAAGCTGTGAATTGATCTTCAATGAGATAGTTACAGATATCATACTTGTGCATGCGTCTTGGAAATCTCAACGGAGTCTTCTGCTACAGGCTCCTCACCCACACACCTCTTGCGTTTACTTTTACTGCTTCGCGTTTCCTATAATGTTTGTGGATTCATGGTAAGCTCGATGATGAGATCGTAGTGGAAATCACCTTAGACTTATGGGTTTTCACCGCAAGATGTTCAAGGACAGTTGATCCTGTATCCTAAGTACGGACTCAGTCAAAACTCTTCTTTCAGACTAAGCTTCAGCCTCACTTGAGCATCAACATCTACTCGGCTGCCACCAAGGAGTTTGGATTCCCATAACTTGAGTGCAATTTAAGCCAGGAAAAAAACGCTGTTTGATGCTGCATACCGTTGCGAGTCTCGAGAGAGTGCTTTCAGGAACGTGCTCGGCGGCGAACTCCGACTATCAATAATTTGACTTCTGTATTTTCGTAAATTGTCTACAACTTACCTTGGAGCGAGAGAGCACATCCTGCATTATCCGATGATAAACCACAGATATATCCATCGATGAGGTATAAATCCTCGATCAGGAGTATATTTTCTTTCGTTACCTCCACACAAGCGCACGACGAGCACCACGAACTTTGAGGCAGCGAGCAAGTCCGCGCCCAAATTAATTATGTTCGAATTGCATGGGTCCATTTATTACACAGAGATAGGGGGATATCGTACATAATATGATTACATATGGGCTAGTAAATTTAATAGTTTGCACCGTAATAAATACTTTTATCAACGTACTTTCATAATTCGCCTTGCGTCGCGATATGTGAAAAGTACATACGAATCATACTGAAGAGTAATTTTAACCGTGATTTGTGCAGATATCAAATGCGCGGGCGATATGGACTGAGCGCAACACCCTTGCCGAAACAGCAAACGAGGGCTGCGACGCAAACGACAACTTCTGAGGCACTACTGGCACCTCGTATCACTTGCTTTTAGATCAGCGAACCGCAACGTGGCGGCGGAAACTCTTTCTTGGGGTTACCGAAGCCCGCCACTTTTACTTTTCGCTAACTACATACGGTCGCTACGAGACGGAAATTGAACAGTTGAAACCGCTTTAACTTGAACAACATGGGTGCGTCGTTTCTAGCTATCCTGTGAATAAAAAGAACTGACTATCAACGTTCTCCTTTTAACGTTTCGCAGGAATCAAAGAAGGTCTCACCGAGTTATGGGATGATTTAATGTCATACCGTACCTTGAAAGTTGTCAAAATTAGCGATAGACGTCTCGCCTATGTCCACAAAACTTTGATGGCTGCAATCTTGGTATACGCGCTAATCTCTGTAATCGGTGCGCACACATATATGCTGAAAGAGAAACCACGGGTGTACACGTCAGTCAGCGTAAATGATACAGTTCGTGAGATAAATTTGGCTGTGAGTACATTGAGCGAGACATACTGTGATACGTCATATACAGACTTTGATGGGGACACTTTAGTCCCAGAGGGTGCTCATCTTAATAACAATTGCGTGACATACAATCCTACGTCAGAGATAGTGGAAACGAGCGAAGGGGCAACGTTCATTGCTACACACAAGAAGTCTGAGACGTTTGAACGACAGTGCGATGATGAAACTGCGCAAACTGGGTGTTCTGTGACTTACTTGACCGAGATCAATCAGTTCCCATTAGATCCCGATAACTTAATCTTCCAGATTCGCCCGCGCTTTGTTACTAGCTGGGGATATAATGGATACCCTGACACTGTTACGGTGTACGATTCCTCAACGACAGTATTTGAAGAGTATAGCACAGATGACACGAATACCACTTCAAGATATCCAAACATGTATCTCCACGAAATTCTTCTTCTGGCAGATCTGGAATTAGATGATAGGAACAGTATTGAAGTTTCGACAAGTTTTGCCGGTGATTTCCCGCTTTACCGTATGACTGGTGTGCGTTTGAGCGTTGAGTTCACCTTTAGTAATTTCCGACCAATGTCTGACTTTAAACCGTTTGATTTTAGTGCTCGTGCAGACATGAATGTACAACTCAATAGTGAAGGTAGCTTTGTTGAAAGCGTCGACGCCATCCATTTCACTGGAGCAGCCGACGATGTTTCACAAAATGGCACAATCATGAAGTATAGAGGCGTAGTGCTAGAGTATGCTTCATCAGGATTGATGGGAACCGCCGACTTTTACACAGCTATGATGGCAATTATGAGCTGCTTTATTATGGTTTCTGTAGCGACAACCGTGGTTGACATTATAGGAGCTTTCATTTACGATTCTTTCAAAGATGATAAAATCGAAGATGATGGCGAGAGACAACACTTGGAACACATGATTTTGAATTTAGAAACCGTTGGTGTGCCTTTCGGTCACGATGATTTGCAAATACTTCCGAATGTATCTATGAAAGAATTTCTTCAACTACTCCAGCGTGATATTGTCAAGCTTCATGCGTTGGCCCATCACATGAGCAGAGACCTTGCAGCTGCTGGCGTAAATCAGCATACATTATCAATTCAACAGCCGATCAAGCAGACGAATGTAGCGAAATTCAAGTGCCGTCTGATTGCACCAGACCGAACAGAAATCTACCTCACGGGTGGACCTCAGACGCTTGGTCGAGGCCATGGTGGGTGTGAGTCTAAACGGATTTCGCACAAGCAGCTTAGTATTATAGCAAATGTACAAAGCGGTGTCGCATTAGTTAAGGGTTTGCATACTAAGAACGTGTCAGGTGTAGCGTTGTCTGGCGGCGCGTGGCAAGCGTTGAGTGCCAATGATGAAGTCGAGCTTGAGGCGGGTGACATGGTGACGTTACTTTTAGATCAGAACGAGCAAGAAACAACTGCGGAGGGCGTGTTTATATATGCTGTAGATCGTATTGAAGATTCATCTGCCAAGAGCTGGTTCAGTTGGTAGCTGGAAAATCAGTAGTCAAAATCTTCTAATCCAAGACTCGTTGCAAGTGAGATATTCATGCTCACCGGAAGCCTTGGAAGATGAGAGACATTCTTTGAAATGATAACCATTTCATCTAATGCTAGGCGTATATTACGTTGTAGAAGCATCAACGACGATTTACTAGAAACATAATCCTGTATCTGAATTTTGTGCTGTGTTTGTGCAAAAAGTACATCGTTTTCGTTCATCAACTTTGTAACCGTAGATCGTGCCTCGCTTATACATTCAAGGCTGGAACCATTGCGAAGTGCTGAAGTCAATATTTTCTGTAATCGTTGTCCGCCGCAATTTTCGTCCAGAAGGGGCTCAACTTTGCGAGCCAACCACTGGACACGAAAAGCGACATCCCTGATGTCTTTTGTTTCGAGCTTTCTAGAAACGAGTGCGTACAACCTGAGTGAATCTAACGTGCCACCGTTATCCAACCATTTTCTCATGGTAGATTCTAATATGTTTTGCTCGAGTGCGCTCCAACAAGGTCCTTCAACACGTCCGTGCGTCACGTCTCCGTCTCTTTTGGAGTTCATGCACAGATTTTGCAAGTTCGAACGATCTCAGTGATGAAAGACATTATTCACCACAGATATGTACTTAAATATGAGTGCTGCTGTGCGTACATGTGGTTGTGAATGCTGGAGGCAAGCGCAAGTATCGCCCGCGTACGTGACTCACGTGCTTGCCACGCGTTGCAGGGTTACTGGCTCAAAAAGATGCCTTTTGCTTCGCGAGCTCACCAAAAGCCTCATATTCCATGCTTTAAGTAGATTTATAAGTTTATTTTAATACAGATGACGTCTTGGAAATGAATTTTCTTATAATCAGTTGAGAAAATCTCAAGCCTAGATCGGTGAAAATAGCATATGAATCGATCATATTGTAACCTAAAAAGCGAGCATGATACCGATTTGTTTTTCTCCTTCAATACGAAATATTCGCGCTTGGACATTTTAGGGCTGAACTTGTATTGACTCCGCGTCCGACAGACGACAGCAGGTTTCGACGGGTGTTGCCACTCGTTTGACGTAAAAAGAGTTCGCTTTTTAAAAGGCAATCATGCCTAGGTCCATGACTCCAGTGTGTGCGGAGCGATGCGTTCACTTTCGGACTGCAGGTACCCGGCAGCGAAAAAAGTCGCGCACACAAGCAACGTTAAACACTTCAACGCGGCGGCATTTTCATACGATACGTTGCGCGGAACAACGCGAAATTAGTGCACACGTTTTTTCGACTAGGAATATTCTCACCAAAAGTTCCGTTATCTTTCGCCGGTTGGTTCTAACTGCTGCCGGATTGAAGGCGCTGGCGTCTTCAACCGCAGCAAATGGCTTCCTACATAAGGTTTTGGGTGCAGGGGGTGGAAGTAATGGGCACGATGGATTCTCGTTCAGTGGAGGCGGTGGTGGTGGTGGAAATGACCCCATTTTCGGCGCTCAGCCCGCGTACGCGCGCACTGATGATGAATATGAAGATGATATTTACGGCCTTGAGGATGATGAGGGTGATGACGAAGAATACGAAGACGAGGACGGTGAAGAGGATGATGATTCTGAAGGTGGTCGCGACGTCGAATCTCGCGGCGATAAACAGGGGAGTCAATTGAAAAAAGCAAAAAGCAAAGATAGTTTTATTTGCGAATCAGTACTTGCAACGAATTTACCAACTGGGCCAGGAATCCCAACAAAGGTGAGTACAAATCTGTGAGAGTCTTATAGTAAAAGAAACTGACCTTATACAAATAGTCTGAATTATTCCAGGGCTTGAACGCTCGACGAGGAGTGGAACTTTCGAAAAAGGATCTATCTGATGATCTTGAGCAACTGCTTAATACTGGCCTATTCGCAAACGTTGATGCAAACGTGACACCAAAAAAGAGCGGATATGCTGTGGAGTTTGTTTTCAGAGAGAAGATTTGGCCCAAAATTCAAACATTTAAAGTAGCGGGAGCGACTGCACTACCTCGAGATATTGAGCTTCAGGTTCTGCAGGCCGCGCAAAAGAGTCAAAACTGCACAGTTAGAGTTTTGGCCACAGCAAAAAATATTATCGAAAGTTATTATACTAGTAAAGGATTAACTTTCGGTACTATTTCTCACTTTGATGGAATGGAAAACGGTGAAGTCATTGCACATTTGGTCGAGGGAGAAATATCCAGAGTCCAGGCCGTTTATCTAGATGAAAACATGCAACCAATCGAAGGCAACAAGGGCTTTACGCACCCAAGAGTCATACAGCGCGAGCATAATTTTAAAGTTGGTAATCTTTACAACGTAGAAGATGCAAAAACGGCTCTCAGAGATATATTTTTGCTTCAATTATTTGATAATGTCCAAGTTGTACCGCGACCAGATGAGAAAGATCCCTCGAAGGTCCAGGTTGACATCATGCTCAGAGAGCGACCAGTTCGAACAGCAGAAACTGAACTCGAGTGGAGCATTGCACCCGGCGAACAAGGCCGTCCTGATCTCGTTTCAGCTCGACCTGGTGGCTCTGTATTTTTCGAGCAACGAAATCTTGACGGTTGGGGTAGGCAACTTTTTGGGTCTGTTTCCACGGCAAACTTTTTTCAACCTCAAGACGACCTTGGCTTTAAATTAGAGTACGTTCACCCGTACTGTTACGGAGACGGCGATGCGTTCAAGTCTTCTTTCAAAACTGCTGTCTTCAACACGCGTAAATTATCTCCTACGTTTACAGGAGGTCCGCTTATGACCGATGTTCCGGCTGTCTGGATAGATCGAGCTGGTATGAAGGCAACTCTGACTCAAAACTTTTCCAGACAGTCTCGATGCAATACTAGCTTGGTATTAGAGGAAATAACGACACGAGACGATTCAGGTGCTGTCTGTGCTCATGGTGCAAAACAGTTGTCGAACGGCGTCTTATCCGCGGACGGACCAAGAACAACACACTCTGAAACAGGAACAGATAGGATGCTATTTCTTCAAAGTAATTGCACACGAGATACCACCAAATTTGTAAACGGGACACAGATAGGATCCAGAGACATAGTTCAATTCGATCAGTCTCTTGGACTGAGCTCCAGAATGCCGATATTTAATCGTTTTACAGCAGAGCTAACACGATTCTTTCAGGTTTGCTCTGAGAACAAAAAGACTGCGTTACCTCCCCCAGTTTTCGTCGCTCATTCAAAGCTGGGACATATTGTTGGAAACTGCAGTTCATATGACGCATTCACACTTGGTGGACCGCATTCTTGCCGCGGCTATAGTGTAGGGGAGTTGGGGGCGGCACGGAGTTTTCTCGAGACCGCGATCGAGTTACGCATCCCTGTGCCATACCTAAACACGCATGCCTTTACTTTCTGGGAAAGCTGTACGGACCTGAACTCGAGTTCAAAAGTCCTTGGTAATCCAACAGAGTATTACCGTCGGGCTGGTAAAGGGATCAGCTATGGCTTTGGTCTCAAACTTGGACCAGTTCGTGCCGAGTGGTGCAGTGACAATAACCAGGGCAACGGAGCTACTTATATTCGTTTTGGTGAGCGCTTCTAGTGAGTCTCTGAGGCGTGTTGCAATGAATAGTCCACCCGTCCGTGCTCTTCCTCGTCTATAATAAGTCGTTATATTTTAATAGCAAATTTGCCATCCCAACGTTGTTCAATATGAACGGCAAACTAAGAAAGTATTTGTTAGAAACATATTTAAATTTCTTATTCTAATAGGTACTCTTCAAAATCTGAAAAATCGCGCTACGGGAGCACTGTTACAATATCTGAAGTTAGAATACAATATGACAACATTATAAAAACTCATCATTTATTTTGATTAGAGGAGGGGTTAATTGCCGGCGGCGTAAAGAAAGAAAGAAGCTTCCCGAAAACTGCGTGACCACTACTGCGCGCGCACGCCGAACGGAAGTTCGTAAAGATTAAACGCGACATGTCCACGATTTCGATTCATAAAATTTCGAATTCTAGCATGGCGAATCGAATGACATCGAACTCTTTGAGGACGAGCTCCTACCGAGGAAACAATCTCGTTTTGCATAAACGCGTGGTCTTACGCAAAGCATCAGCCAAAGGGCCCGTGGTTCGAGCCGAAAAGGTTGTCGGTATCGATCTTGGTACAACCAATTCGGCGGTAAGTTTGTAAAATAAATCGTCGGTGAAATCACGCGAAACCAGCACACTTCGCTGGCCACCAAATAACGGGTCTATCTGTACAGGCTTGCCTCTTGCTTTGCTGACCATTTCGTATGAAAACTCATTCCAACAGGTGGCCGCGATGGAAGGCGGTAATCCAACCATCGTAACGAACTCTGAAGGTGGTCGAACGACACCATCGGTTGTTGCCTATACCAAGAATGGTGAAAGGCTGGTTGGTCAAATTGCGAAGCGGCAAGGAGTAGTGAACCCTACAAACACTTTTGCCTCTGTGAAGCGCTTTATAGGCCGAAAATTCGCTGAAGTCTCAAATGAATCGAAGGAAATCTCTTACTCTGTTCTTAACACAAGCGGATCTGTCAAAATTGATTGTCCAGCGCTTGGAAAGCAATTTGCCCCAGAAGAAATCTCAGCGCAGGTACTGCGCAAGCTGTGTGATGACGCTTCAACTTTCCTTGGCGACAGTGTAACGAAGGCGGTTATCACAGTTCCTGCATATTTCAATGATAGCCAGCGCCAAGCAACTAAAGATGCCGGACAAATCGCCGGTATTGAAGTCCTTCGAATCATTAATGAGCCAACTGCAGCTTCATTAGCGTATGGCTTTGAACGCAAGTCAAATGAGACCATTCTCATTTTTGATCTCGGCGGTGGCACATTCGATGTTTCTCTACTTGAGGTTGGGGATGGAGTGTTTGAAGTATTGTCGACTTCTGGTGATACTCATCTCGGTGGCGATGACTTTGACAAACGAATTGTTGACTGGCTTGCCGAGGACTTCAAGAAAGCAGAAGGTATCGAGCTTCTCAAAGACAAGCAGGCTCTCCAACGTCTTACGGAAGCAGCAGAAAAAGCGAAGATGGATCTCTCTTCAACAACGAGCGCTAATATCTCATTACCCTTCATTACTGCCACAGCTGAGGGTCCAAAACACATTGATACAACTCTTAGTCGTTCCAAATTCGAACAGCTTTGTGAAGACCTCATCACGCGGTGCAAAGTTCCTGTTGAGCAAGCTTTGAAAGACGCCAAATTAAGCCTGAGCGAGGTTGATGAGGTTATTTTGGTTGGGGGTTCTACTCGCATCCCAGCTATTCGCGAACTTGTTCGAAGCTTGACTAAAAAGGAACCAAATATGAGCGTCAATCCTGACGAAGTCGTAGCTCTTGGGGCAGCCGTTCAAGCGGGTGTTCTGGCTGGCGAGGTTTCTGATATTGTTCTCCTCGATGTGACGCCACTTTCCTTGGGACTTGAAACTCTGGGCGGGGTGATGACGAAGCTCATCCCGAGGAACACAACGCTTCCTACTTCTAAGTCAGAGGTCTTTTCGACGGCTGCAGATGGTCAGACAAGTGTTGAAATAAATGTTCTCCAAGGCGAACGTGAATTTGTGAAAGACAACAAGAGCCTTGGCACGTTTCGGTTGGACGGCATCCCCTCAGCACCAAGAGGCGTACCACAGATCGAAGTCAAATTTGATATAGATGCAAATGGAATTTTGTCTGTGGAAGCGTGCGATAAAGGTACTGGTAAGAAGCAGGACATCAAGATTACGGGCGCCTCTACATTATCATCTGATGAGGTCGAAAGAATGGTCGCTGAGGCCGAAACATTCGCGGCTGAAGACTCTAAACGCCGCGAAGAAGTTGAGGTACGGAACAGCGCAGATTCTATGGTATATCAGACCGAGAAGCAACTGAAAGAGCTTGCAGACAAGGTTCCAAGTGACATAGCAGATAAAGTGAATGCTAAACTTGCCGAACTGAAGGAGGCTATTTCCTCTAACGATGTTCAGAGCATGAAATCGGCACAAGAAGCGCTTCAACAAGAAGTTATGGCCCTCGGTCAGGCCATGTATCAAGGAGAAAATGCTGGAAACACCTCCTCGTCTGCCACTCCAGACGATGTCATCGATGCCGAGTTCAGCAGTGACAAATAAAAATTATTCACAAGAGGCACTGTCGCACCATTCTTCTCATTCTACTAATTTAATTCAATTTAATTCAATTCAATTCATGCACGTTATAAAACATAACTGCCTCACTGACAACAAGCAGCATAGTGGTCTTGCTTTGATCAAATCTCTTACCCGCTTTCGCGGCGCGAGTCAAGTATTGAGGACAACACGATTGAGTGTGAATTGTGAAAGGCCGGTTCGGGATGTGCCATTTGTTCGGGGCTTGGACGATGACATGTAAAGCAGATAAAAGCCCGAATATTTGTCTAATATCTCTCTAAAAATTGTACTTTATGTGAGGCTGTCAGATCATAAGTATATATGATCTGTGTCGCGCATTCTACTCCTGTCATATAAAATGTACAAAAGAGTGATTTCAACCAATAACATGTTCATAAGTACCAAGTCGGTACTTAATATGGGACGAAATGGCTATAGGCACGTGTGTTTAAGCGTATTCCGAAACTCCGTTTGTTGCTCTCTTATGAAACCGTGAGTTCTCGAAGTACGGCCCCTAGTGCGCACGCACTCCATTCGCGCAGTCTGGTCTCAAAGCAGATAGAGGTCACGGTGCCGCATGCAACCGTATGCGCACATCGGCGCTATCTGCTTAAATGTTTTACTTCTCAGTGGAACTGCCGACGGTTGCAAAAGCTCAAGTTCTTGCAAGGCGTTAACATTCTTTATCAGGTACACCCGTTCGAAATTCTCAGTTCTTAACTGTGTAACTTCCACAATCTCAAAGTTTTGCAGCCTGGTTTCTCCTTTTGACGACGTTTTCGGCCTTTTATTCAGGTGAACTCTTAACAACAATATACATCAAATAAGTATAACTCGGTTTAGTTGTACAACGTGCCTGCTGCGTCCAAGCACGACTCGTAGGCGCGCTGTCTTTCACGTGCCTGCGTATTTTGCTTTCAGAAGTGGTGCAGTGCTTTGCTAGTTCAGAAAACTGTGACAGCAAGTTAAACAGGAATATTGCCGGTACTCCAACATATCTGCTGTGTGCTTGACATAAAATTGATTCATGAATGAATAGCCTTTTTCGCAGGAGAGATTGCTTCGTCTTTTGTTCTTAGTTCAGTGATTTTGTCGCGTACACCTATTGCAGCTAGCTCTGGTGCAATAGAGAATGGATGGAATCAAACTTTTCTTAGTGGTGAGACGCTGAAATTCTGAAGTGAGTGACATAACTTTTTAGATAGCTGCGGCATTCGCTTCATTTTCCGGACGACTGCTATTCTTTCACATGGTTTTGATGGCTAGCGGATCACTCCATAGTCGTTTGTTTGTGCGCGTCAGTGCTGATATTCTGGCTTGTATAGGATCATGGGTACGTCTGCAGCTTATTTTCTTCACGAACATTCATCCATGATAAAAAATAGCTTGTATTCGGTTCGCGTACGTGAGATGTAAAAATACTGCTTTGTCTTATTGAAATGTACTACTGTACCACAAAAGAAAAGTTATCCTCCTCAAGCTAAAATAACGTAAGCGTGGCGGAACTAGGCGATGGACTTCTGCACGAGACCGGCCGCTGTATCCCAATCCCCAGTACTCAAAACTTTGTCTATTGTTTCTGACGGCTTGTCAATGATTTTATCAGCTATGCCGTATGCAATCGCGTCTCTAGCAGTCATATACAATGGTCGCTGAATGTCCTACAGAGAAAGTGAGTCCATAAATCTCGACCTTTTTGTTAGTAACTCATACCTGCTCAACTTTGCTAGCACTGCGACCAGTCGTCTCGGAAAGAATTTTAACTAAAACTTCTTTTTGAGCTTTAACCTCCTTCCACTTAATCTGCACTTCCGTTGCCTGCCTCTCACCAGTGCTGGGGACCTTGGGCTGGTGCAGCATTGCTGTTGCGTGCGGCGTCATGAACCTCTTTCCCTTTTGCCCTGCCGATAAAAGCATGCATGCTTGACCGATGGCTACTCCAGTACCGACAGTATAAATCTTCGTTTCGAGATTTCAGGTTTTATTTCGAATTTTATGAAGGTCAGATTTACCTCATTTCCAATATACTTCATCGTATCATAGATAGCCGTGGCCTCTGTATCAAACCCAACTACTTCACCATCAGCGCGTGTGCAACCTGTTGAGTTGATATATATGTAGCACGGTTTGGATGAGTCGGTGTACTGTAAGTAAAGCAATTCAGAGACTATTAACTCTGTTACAGCTGGTACGAGCTGCAAAAGGTCTCAGTGAGACATTCACAAGAAAAGGTATCACTTTACCGGCATCCCTATGTATATGATTCGGCTGTCTAATAATAGTGACGGTAGATCTGGCGGCGGTGTTTTCGGCTTATGTTCATTGTATGATGTACCAGGCGTTGCACTGGCAGGCGAATTTGAGTTCATACTCACCCTCCCGGAACCCCTTGTCCTCTGAACGTATGACAGAAGCCCTAAAGCGAATCACGTTTCTATCGCGTTAGTGCTTCAACGATGTGAAATATTGACGTAAAATCGATCGGAGTTCGAGGAATTTGCCCTGGGTAGTGTTTTTTTCTTGCCAACTGTGCGCACGAAGTCAGTACCTTTGTTCCGTCGCGTGATGCGCGATGTACAGGTGGGGGATATGTGGACGCGGGCGTGTGTGTTTGTGTTTGTGGTCATCGCGTACTATATCGCAGACGTTCTGGGAAATTCACAGCGAAACAGTGGAATCTATTTGAATCACTCAACTTCCCTGACGCGTGCTATCTGCTGAAACCCGTAGCGGGTGCGAGAGTTTCTGTGCTTGTAGGTGTGCTTTTGCGAGTGTCGAGTAAAGTTTACTTTCCAGAATGCATCAACGACGTCACGTTAGTACTATTCGTAGTCCCCCCACTCATATGCAATAGTGCTAATCAATCATCGACATGATGATGAAGAATGCATAAATGCGAATCATGGGAGGCCATGGGAGTATTTTATGTGAGGCGCGATTTTTCAAACAAATTTAGATCCGATTTATATTGCATATTTAATATTCAATATTGATCAACAATAACAATTTAATCATGATTAGATAGATGACGAAAGGACAATCGCCTCGGCCGTTTATAATATGAGAAGTATCCTTTTATGCTGACTGAAAAATAGTCCGTATTGGACACATGTGCAATAGCAGCATATACCATATACAGTTCCCAAATATGCGACATGGGCGTACGCTGTGCGAATCCATGCCAGTGACGAAAACAAGCCCTAGCGGCGCTACATGCCGAGGGTCGCCTAAGGCGCCGTCTTAATCGTTTCTACTAAGACGCGTACAATCGTAGGCCATGGAGTGTCGTATGTATCAGCGATGCTTTCCTGAAGTAGATGAGGTGGTCATGGTTCAAGTGGGTTGATATTCTGGTTAGAGATTCTTCGCACTCACCTTCCTGCTCAGGTGAAGAGCATCGCTGAGATGGGCGCGTATGTCCAATTACTGGAATACAATAACATCGAAGGGATGATTCTACTATCTGAACTCACCCGCAGGCGTATTCGCTCGGTGTCAAAGCTTATCAAGGTATCCTTGCGTGTAAACTTCGAAAGTCCTGGTTTTACTATCAAAAATGCAGGTTGGCCGCATTGAACCAGTTATGGTGCTGAGGGTAGATAAAGACAAAGGTTATATCGATCTTTCGAAAAGGTACGTCATTTATGAATCGTGAGAACGATTTATTTTCATCCTTCTTCTTACAGGAGAGTCAGTCCGGAAGATGTCCAGGCTTGCGAGGAAAAGTATAATAAAAGCAAAATGGTTCACTCCATACTCAGACATGTGGCGGAAACTACCGTATCCTACGATCTAGAATCACTCTATAAGGTAATCAAGTGCTGTTATCCCTTAAAACTTTTGACACGTCTGCAGAACCTCGGATGGCCGCTTTACGATCTTTATGGACATGCTTTTGAGGCGTTCAGACTTATGGTCACGGATGCAGAAAATGTTCTGAATAAAGTTGCTTCGGTCGCATCCGATCGTGTGATCCTTGAAGACCACGTAAAGAAAGCTCTCATCAAGGATATACGCCGTCGCATGACTCCGCAGCCTCTTAAAATCAGAGCAGATGTTGAGATCACGTGCTTCGGCTACGACGGTATAGAACACATTCGAACAGCACTGCGCGCGGCAGAAGCAGTTTCTACTGAGGATTGCGCAGTTAAAGTGTCTCTCGTGGCTTCACCATTATTTGTTTTCACTACTCAGACTGCTGAGAAGAACGTAGGCGTGGACGCCATCACCAGAGCAATCTCTGCTGCCACAGTGAGTAAAAACAAGTGATTTTGTCTCATCGTTTTCACTTTTTACTAGGCTTGCATCACAACTGAAGATGGCACGATTTGCGTTAAGGAGGCTGCTAGAGCTGTCAGTGAAAGAGATGATAGACTTTTGGCGGAAAGAATTGAGAAGTTGACCTCGGAACAGACTGAATCTGACAGCGAGGATGAAACCATGGGGGACGTTGAAATTGAACACTAAACACTAGTCTGAGGGAGAAAATAATAAAATACTGATTATTTTTACAGAATTAGAAACCTATAACTTCTGAACCGATATTTAGTCTTTCTGCGCTGTGAAAATCGCTTCAACGCATCGATTCATGTGCTTAGCTTGAGTTGCGCCTATGCTTCCCACAAGTTTCCCCACCAGCGCACACTCATTTTTAGAGCCCTTGTCATAAAAACATTTCTCAGTACACTGCAACACAGGACCATACATGTTATTATTACTTTTTGGTAGCCACAGATCGATGTACCCTGGAATCTTTGAGAAACACTGGAGAACCAAAAAATATAGGTGCAGCACCAGTGAGCCATCGTAAACGGCACGAATCCCGAGCGTGTGAAGCCGCTGCAAAGCTATAAGTTCCATCCTTTGAACATCCATCCATCCACGTGTCTAAAAGATTGACCGAAAACCTATCAATATCTCTATCAGTAACGTCCCATAGATTCGCAAGAATCGATGGAACACCGGAAAGTAGGTATGTTAGTATGTCTCCATCAGGTTCCAAGTCACCTTCCAAACGCACTACAGCACCACTTGAGCAACCCATGAGAACCACGACTGCATACAACACCTTATTAGATACTACTGAATTGAACACGTACTGCTTTCCAGAACCATGGCCAAAGTACAGGAATAAGTCACTCGTCGCAAGTATATCAGATACGTGCTGGGGTTGTAAATCATGGGGTGTTATGGACTTCCACTCCTCGTTAGTCACAACGAAGCGGGTCAAAGCTTGTTCAGTGCTCAAGAGGTCTCCGGATGGGTTCAAAAGAATTGATGTCTTGGCAAGATCAAAGCACGAATGCGAATTGCGGTACTTTTCTTGGTTTATCACACGAGAGTCAGAATACGTAACGCAAGGGATACGAAAGAATTGATGCTGAACCAACTTTGGCATCGACTCCCATGGTAATGAAGCAACTTTGTCATCTAGAAGAAGATAAATGGGTCCAAAAGTCGAATGATGTATGTTTGTATCTTTCGATTTTGAACGTTTCTTACCACAATTGAGACTTTTGCAATATTCGGCCAAAGCATATATTTCACGTTCGAGCTGCGCGTAATTTGATAATAAACCCAGTTGCTTCGACGTGGAATCAGATACTATGAACGTTCGTCTCAGAACAGAGGAAATCTCTTCTACACGTAGTTCGTCAATATACTGAAGCATCAAGCGAAGCAAATGTCGAGAAAATTTCTGCAGCTCAATACCACGTCGCTCTGACACATGCTGTAACTCACTCAATATCTGTGCCAATGTGGTTGATGATTCTTTCACCTCATGAGCTTCAGGTTCGCCGAACATAAGAAAAACGAAAGGTCCGAAAACATCCCGCTGCAACGATATGAGAAGTTGATGCAACTGATGATCTCGCAGTAGTCGTTCCTCCCACCAAGCAACTCTTTCCGCTCGAGTAAGCTTTTCACTACATGAACAACTTCTGGCGTGATTTAAAATCTCTTTAAAATGTTCAAACATGTCGTTTTGCACCGAGTCACTATATTTCACTTCTGGCCAAGGTAATTCAATGGTGATCGGTGTTTCGCTGGCCAAGCAGGAGCAACGAGTGAGCATGAGAGTCTTTGCGACTCCTTGGTCATATCCAAAGAAAGCTGCACTCAAGCAAGATTCACCTAGTGTGACAATTGGAAATTCAGCGTGTGCCTGGACTTCAGGATCCAATATTTTACTGCGCAGAGATGCACTCGCAACACTAAGTGCACTCTCGGGAATATCAATGGCTGCTCGCTGTCTAAAACTAGCACTATATGACTCATGGGCCGCGTGTGTAAGCCCCTCAGTGTTTACACTGGTACTCGAAACCAAAGCTCCATACAAAATTGCCGACTTTTTCACGAAGTACGGCGAGCAGTCCCATAATTCGAGTGCCGACAATAACATCTCTACAGTTTCATGATATATCTTGTGTGACTCGGAAGCGCAGCAATCTACCGTTTGTAACATTTTACGCAGCTTACGAACATTAAGCGCGCTTCGAGCCAAAAGGGAGCAAGCTGAGTCGACAGTAGAAGTCAAGCTCGCTGAACTCATCCAGTCTTCGCTTTTCGTGAGAAGTAGCTCTGCCGAATTAACATCCATATACATGGAGACATCTATCGCTGATCTACTCAACATAAAAGAACACCAAATGTACCAAGTAGAGCGACGCTTTGTAAAGTTTTCAATATCGCGAGAATCCATCATTTGTGTGAGATTCGTAACCAACGCATCATAAGCGATTTTACCGCTCGAAGCATCGCCACGCGCGTGATGTATTGAGCAATTCAGGGCAAGAAGTGAAACATCCAACGCTTCGTGGAGAAGCTGAGTGAGCGTAACTCGCAAGCGGGCCTTTCGCAACAGTGTTTCGACACTGTGCATTAATCGCTCCGCATCATTCATAAGTGAGCGTTCAATCAAGTGCCGTGCTTGTCTGATGTTGATGGCAGCCGTCAAATAAGGCAAATTCATACGTTGGGAAATACACAAAGCTTCACCAAAAGAGTTATTTGAAGGTTTGTAGATCCCTAGCCAATACATTATGATCGCGTGGAACGTTTTAATTTCCAAGTAAAGTCCAATTATTTGCCACAAGCTTATCGCAAAAGATACTGTGAGCCCATCATAATGAATGGAATTTTGAAGTTGCGAGTGGATTTCTTCGTTATTCCACGCTTCCATGTCGCCCGTATGGATGTATGGTAAGCTGTAACTTTTGAGCACAAGTTCAACTAGATTGAGCACCTGTGTATTGTATTCGAAAGCACTTGACAAATCGCCATTTGTAACGTATACACATACTTCAATGATTTTCATGCGAACTCTAACTTCGAAATCACTAAATTGTATGCACCAAACAGGGACAGAATCTTGCTTCAATAATGACTCATTCGATGCACTTATTGGAAAAGTAATGATATTGCTAGCATATGACCGTGTTTCGAGCCTCATGCCAGTCATTTTAAGAATACTAGATGAAATGCAGGCAGCCTGCTCAAACTCGTCAAATAAGTTCAGTTTGTGGAAGATGGAAACCAGGGTAACGATGAGATTTATCCAGCTTTCTTTTACACATGCGAAGATTTCATGTGATTGCTTCGCAGTCACTTGACGTGCAAACTGCGCGTATGCATCATTTGATTCTTTTGATAATTCATCAATCCTAATTTTCATATCCATGTATTCTGTGTCACCAATTTCTTGTCCAGTCAGAATTGAAAGTACACAAGCTTTGATTTCTATGCATTTTGTGGTGAGGCATAGATGTTGTTTGACAAACTCATTAATATTCCAGTTTTCATTGGTCATGGCGAGTACCTGACGCAATAGAGAAGGTTTCAGGCAATCGCACTGCTGGCGTTTACATTGACGACGCAGCAGGAAAAGGAGAGACTCCAAAATCTCGTTCAAAATTTTGTAATCCACAGTTTCATTCGCTTCAAGGATGCATAAAGCGGTGCAAAGTGTGATGGCTAACTTGGACTCTAAAGCCACTAGATCGGCACTGTGGGGCGCTTTCAATCGAAGGATTTCATTCCAAACGCTGAGGTGTTCTATCAATAAATCCTGAAATGCTGAGACAGAGAGCTCATGGTCATGATTCCGTTCGAATACTTCTAGACACAATGGCTGTATGAGAGATTCTGGAACTTTGCATAAGCATCTTGCAAGTTCAAAATTGTATAGGTAACGTAGTTGTGGTTGTCCTCTGAATTGGAGTAATTGCGTGACAGATGTCTGAAATGCCATATGTGGCATTCCTTTGGTGATACAAGTATCATTGAAAGTAATTAAACATTCTGAAATTTCGTCTAACTCTGGGTCACTGTACATGTCTTGAGTTATCATGGAACAAAAAGCGCAATACAAGCGCATTGTAAACGACGCTGATTTTGTAGAGAATTTTTTCAAGAGTTGAACAGTTGTTTGCTTCAAGGCCATCTTGACTATTTTTGAATGATCGCTTTCCAAAACTTTGACTGCTTTCGAAAACATTTTGGAAACCATATATTCTTTATCAATCTCTGATTCTCCACATGTAAGGGTACAATATGCACGCAAAAGTGTCACCTGGGTAAGACTCAGGTTTAGCATACATTTCCGAAACAGTGAATCACTGAAATTGCCTCCTGTGACACTCATCATGTTGTAAATGGCATCGACAAACAAGACCATATTTTCCACAAGCAAGCCGATGAGATGAGGACTATGAATTGATGCTGCGCGAAACACGACTTCTTGCAAGTATTTCATGCAGCCGCAAGAAAAAATATCCAATGCGCGAGTTATTCGGGGTACATCACTCGCATCACACCCTTGTGATAGTATATGTTCAAAATTCTTTCTCGAATTACGAATCCACTTCTCCAATTGTTCTCCATCGTCAGGGATACATAAACCTGTCAAACTTAAGCCAAGAAAAATAATTTGCACAAAACTGACACTTTCTAAATTTATACCAGTAGCTTCACCAATCAGATACATGATGCGGACATCTTTTGACTGTAATCCTTGTTTAGAAGCACGCATTCCTAGATGTTCCAATTCTACAAGCCATTTCTCTGTTTCAATCGAACGGATCGTTGAAGGACTAGCACGTGCAAAGCTTTGTGTGAATTCCGTGAAGTTTAAGTTCTGTGCAAGTCGCCGGACTAAGTATGGAAGTTGTTGCCCAGAGTTTGACCTACTGCATGCAGAAAACACGAATCCTGAGATGGCTATGACATCTGCATCTAGCATGTGTGCAGTATAACGAGGCTGCACAAACCGATCGATAATCCGAATGACGTATCGACAAACTAAAGAAATGTGCTTTTCAGACACTATACCTGCGTCAATCCACAATTGCATACTTTTTACGCATGAGCTTACAACCGTAATAGACGAAAGAAAAAGTCCAGACTCATCGTCGAGTTCAGTCACTGCAAGCAGTAAGCACAACCAGCATGAAACTACAAGTGATCTGTAACACTGAAACTCTTTACTCTCAGGTAGTGCTGGGTTCAACTCCTTTGTACAAGGGGGTACGGTAGAAATGATCTCAAGCCCATCCAAGATGTAGGAGACATGTTCGTAAGCCATTTTATGCAATCCTAAGGATAAAAACTTTTGAATGACTTTTAAGTGAGCAGATTCAATAAAGAGCCGTTTCGAAAAATACTGCTGGTTTGTGTACATCAAGTCCAACAGCGACAGTAAAACATCTAGTTTGCGGAGAAGAAGCTTGTCTGATGCTTCCAGTGAACGTGATATGGAAATCAGCCAATCGCGCGCCTCGTAAATTGGCTCGTATTTGAGGGCAGAATCAGGCTTCGGAGATAAAAGTTCAATCAAGTTATTTATCTCCCTGCCGCAGAACGCTTCGTGGCCATCCTTTTTCAAGTTCGTAAGTGTCTCAAGTGCATCCTTCAAACAACTCGAGAAAAAACTTGCACGACCATTGGTACACACACTCATTAGTAGCTATTTATTAGTTGTGTGTTGGTATAAGTCACTTGACAGATTTCGCATTTAATATCTCGGGCGTAGCGCCATAAACCCGCTCGTGCGCCACGCTCTTTCTACTCTGGGAGTTAAAAGACTGCTGCATAAACATGAAGAGTTAAAAACTACGCCGTTCAGGTGCGGCTGAATCGTTTCGAGCAGAGAATGCCGTGTATGACGTTTTCAACAACTACTTTTGAAAAAGTATGTTTTGTTTGCACCTGTCGTCAGGTGCACCTGTAGGTGCGCTGACTGTTGAAAAACGAAGAAAAATACTGATAGAGAACCCATATAATTCCAAAACCAAAGCTGGCTTTCGAATTTTATAACCTAATATTGATGAAAATCAACATATGATGTATTACGTGTACAGTACTGAAACCTGAAACATTTCGCTTTATCTCACGGAAACTGAAAACTTGAGTTTCCGTCGTCCGAACACCGCTCAAGGTCACTAAACGGCGCCCTTACGCGGGACACTCCGAGCCTTCGGAGGTTATCGGGGAAGAACTTCGTACATTCGCTGTTTGGCACATTCAACTTAGTTGATCACACTCAAAATTTGAACATTTAAGTGAGTTGCACTCAACGTGCACACTTTTTTGTTTCGAAAATTCTGAACGGGGAACGTTCGTGTTTGACTGAGCGAAATGACAAAGTCAAAGATAGCATATTTCTACGATGCGGAGGTTGGTAATTTTTATTATGGACAGGTAATACATGCACGTCTCTTGTTAGTTTGTGCTCCAATCGTTGACGTGCTAAGTTTTTGTTTCTCTCTGATCAAACTCACACTTCTTTCACAGGGTCATCCGATGAAGCCGCACCGAATGCGAATGACACATAATCTTCTGTTACACTATGGTTTACATTCACACATGGAGGTACTTACCCTGACCTCTTATCTGATATACTTTCACACAAGAGTCATAGGTGTTCAAGCCAACACTTGCAAGCGCTGAAGATATGACACTGTTTCACAGTGATGACTACGTCGAGTTTCTTCGCTTAGTTACGCCGGAGAATCAGCATGAGCATTTAAGGCAGCTGAAACGTTTCAATGTCGCAGAGGATTGTCCTGTTTTCGACGGACTTTTCAACTTTTGTCAGGTGTACACAGGTGGTTCAGTTGGCGGGGCAGTTCGGCTGAATCATAAGCAGTCTGACACTGTCGTCAACTGGTCTGGTGGTCTCCATCATGCGAAAAAGGCTGAAGCGAGTGGATTTTGCTACATAAATGACATCGTGCTGTGCATCCTCGAGCTCCTGAAGGTTCATCAACGAGTTCTATATATCGATATTGATATTCACCACGGTGATGGTGTAGAAGAAGCCTTCTATACCACGGACCGAGTAATGACAGTATCTTTTCATAAATTTGGCGAGTATTTTCCTGGAACTGGACACTTACAAGATGTTGGTCAACACGCAGGCAAGTACCACAGCGTCAATGTACCGTTGAAAGATGGCATCGATGATAGTAGTTATGAACAGTTGTACAAGCCAATTATGTCCAAAGTGATGGAAGTTTTCCGCCCAGAGGCAATAGTTTTTCAGTCAGGTGCCGATTCTTTGTCGGGTGATCGTCTCGGTTGTTTCAATTTGTCAATTCGTGGACACGCTGAGTGTCTGAAGTTTATGCGCAGTTTCAACATTCCTATGATAGTGTTGGGAGGAGGAGGGTACACAATACGTAATGTGGCACGCTGCTGGGCTTATGAGACAGGTTGCTTATTGGGTATAGATATGGATGATAAGTTACCAATTAATGATTACTCCGAGTATTTTGGTCCAAACCATCAACTTCACATTCAAACAAGTAATATGGAAAACCAGAATACCTCAGAATATTTGCAAGGTGTAAGATCTCGCATTTTAGAACATCTTAGTCAGCTTCAGCCTACTTCAGGCGTATCGTTCCATGACGTTCCCACTACACATGTGGGGCTTGAGTCTTCTGAAATGGGAAATACAGCGGTGGAGCAAACTGAACTGATCACTATTGCACACGACGCAGAACTTGAACACGAGCACGCTGTAGACACCCGCTCTGCCCGACACGCTGGCCCGGCAGTGCATGTTGAAGAAGTTACTGAGTTGCCACGGAGCACAGGAGTCACTTCAAAAAGTACGACACTTGACTTAGCGAACGCATTTGCCTTGCCAGGTCAAAGTAGAACCAACAATGCGTTACCCCAGAGTTCTGCGAGTCTCGGAGTTAAACATCACGGCACTATGCAGTAACGAATGTAGTCAAGTGAAGGACATTACTGTACACTTGTACGGCACTTAGTGCATTTGCAAATGGGCAAAGAATCGTTATATGATACTTTTATCTTTTTATTACAGGTTCTGTAATATTTCAATCCAAGTTCTGCATCATACGCCACCGTCACGAAAACGTTTTATGATCGCGCACAACAAGGTTTGTCTGCGATACGGGCTGCAAGTTCTATGATTCTCTAAAGTGACCTGCTAACTAGCAATCATGGTGAGTTAGTTGACACTGTAAGCGAGCTTTTTCAAATACGCTTGAAAAGCTTCCACCAAAGTCCCCACCTCCCCTTCAACGCCCTGAACTGTCGTTGGCAAAAAGTCAGAGATGTTTGTGCAAACTTGGCGCTCTTGCCATGTGCAAAGTGCGTCCATGCTGACAAAAAACTGTTGAAACAATGAAGAGGGGAGAACGGATGGTATCGTTGACCCGCACATTCGGTACCCGTGCACACTCCTTGGTATACTAGTTGACTCTAACTTAGAACTTGCTTCCTTTGCGAGATCGACTGCACTTAGGTGCGTCAAGACTTCGCTGGATATCTCTGCGAACTCTGAATCGAATCTTATGAAAGATCTCATTACTTCTTTTGCCTGTTGCTCTAGCATACGTGTTCTTTTCAGCGTACTGGATGACACGCGAGAACTGCGAAGCGAACAAAGTTGGTTCTCAGCTTGCTGTAAAACGTTATTTAGAAACATAAGTTGTTCCTCTACTCTACCGGTAGTCATCGATTTACTGGAAGCCGAACAGATGTATTGTTTATGTGTTCTAAGGATTGGCGCTCGCGCCACAAGCTACACCCACGAAGCAATTCTTGAACTACTTCTTAACTACTTTACGTGCTCTCCACAGAACAAGTCTCGTCAGCTGGAAATAGAATTTTCTATTTCCAGACTTTTCCAGTTTGCAATGCAAACTTTGCATGAAACCTTTTTATGTCGAGATATGCATATATATGTATATATGTACATATAGGACTGTAATGTGTTACAATA
>JACLAB010000183.1_pt1 | contig 88913 bp, 86 predicted proteins | sample 8027921 | NCBI WGS metagenome assembly JACLAB01 (sample SAMN15725117, study PRJNA655200) | protist metagenome | isolation source: fluorescence activated cell sorting (FACS) single amplified genomes of... | place: USA: West Boothbay Harbor, Gulf of Maine | collected 2000-07-19 | reverse complement strand
TTATTCTTTCTGATTTTTTTTGGTTGCACAGTTGCTTTGGGTTCTTCTACGTTTTCTGTTTCTTTCGTCGCAGATTTTGTTTGTTTATTCTCTATTTCTTCACTTTCAAGTTCTTCAATTTGTGTATGAATCATTTCAGTATTCACCTTTTCTTTATTGGTCATATTAACATTTCTTACTTTCTTAAATACAAAATAACGATTCATGAACGATATGCGTTTCTCTTCCGGAGTCATATATAATGCTTGTCCCACATCATTCTTCATATTCGGATTCTTTTCAATCTCATCTTCCATTTGTTTAAATAAATCAGAAAACATACCGGTTCCGCTAGGTAAATTAATATGGGTCGCATCTTCTGTTGGCACTATAACAAATCCGTAATTTTCCATTTCACGAATGAAATAATCAAAATTTACCAAATATTCAACAAATGTTTTGTTAATGCTTTCTTGGTAAATGCTAATATTATAACCCAGACTCTGTTCGTCATCAGGGAAACCAGTTTTGTTATACATCTTGGTAATTTCATAAATCTTTCTGCCATCTTTCATAATAGGGATACTTTCACCTTCTTCTTTATTTTTCAACATATTAAATACAGTGCGACCGTCGTAACAAGTTCCTATGAAATATCCGTCAACTTTTGTGCATTCACTTAGATTACGCACAAATTCGTACAAAGTATCCTTGTTTTCAAAGAAATAATGCATAGCGAATTGACAAGAACTAATTTGAAACCCTTGCTCACCAATACCATATTGGTTGTATACTCCTTTCCCGAGGAGTTGCGAATCTTTTGGTCCATTACCAAATATTGCCTTAGCAATCTGCTTGTCTTTGTCTGTTTCAAATGCAGAACCATTTCTAATGTTTGCTCCGCTAGTTCCACGCAAGAACATCGCTCGCATCTTACTATTTTTGTATTTCTTCATCAGATTCAAATAACGAGCACACGCACCGTCAATGCGATTATAAATATTATCTCTCGAAATATCTACACCAAATACAAATTTCAATTTCGACTTGGACCACTTAGACAAGTCACCCGCTTTCCCTACAGCATAGTCAATAAGAGTATCTCCACGGTTAGATACTCCTGTGATGAGTGAACGTTTAACCACCAAGTTATGAAAATCACGTAATCCTTGCGTGCTGGTTTGTTCATGGGAACGACTGTAGTATACATCATTTTCTTCTACATATTCTGGGATATTTTCACCAGTACCAATCATTTCTTCTGTTATAGGATGATGAATAGAACGCCAATTACTATTAGCAACATGATAGGCATTACCGTAATTTTTCAATCCCGCCTTTAATTCAGCAGTCTTATCATATCTTACACGCAGAGGAACCCATTTCCAACCGTCTTTATTTTCTTGTACATATTTGAATTCTACAATCATGTCTTCTTCAAAATACTCACCTTCTTCAGATAATAACACACTGTTATCACCTTGTTTCTTTAAAATGACATTGCATACATGCGCATTTTCATCGTAAGGATGTGTGGGAACGAACGGAACTGGTTTGTAATCGTCATTGCTGTCTACATCATACGAGTTATGCAGATTATCATTCAATATATCTTGACATGGGTTTAAGAAACCGTGCTTACGTTCATCGTAACCGCAACGAAGAGTTAAGGTTTTGTATTGGATAATATTGGTATTCGCATCCATACTTATGCCGTCTTGATAAATATTCGAAACCTTATCTCTTCCTGTCTCTGTTTTTTCTACAGAAACAAGGAAATCAATCGTGTTAAATTGAGGAGGTTTCCATTTGAAAGACGAATTCCAAGTTGTTTTGAACACACTTGATGGTTCTTCTTCTTCGCTATCTGCTCCCACTGGATAAAACGCAGGTGTAAAGATTAATCCATCAGTTTCGTATTCATAATTGTCGTCTTTTACCTTAGATAAAATATTAGAACACGCCTTGAATATAGTTTTCTCGTCGGTGCTATGTTCAAATTCTTTTACTTGGATGCGGATACCAGACTTTACACTCTTATTTTTAGGTTTCACTTCATTATCTTGTGCTTTATCCAAAATAGAAATTGCATCCAATTCTTCTACATAAGTTACTAACAAATTCATACGAGATTTTCCTGAAGATTCTTGTTCGTTGCGCATCATAAAAGGGTGATGTCTGACCGATTTACCGTTAATATAATACATATCAAAAGCAGCATATAAATTCACAATTTGTCTATTTTTGTCGTATTTTATAAATTCGCCATCTATCAAACTATTAAACAAAGGTGTTTTTGTAGTTTTTGAACCAGTAAAGATAACACGCATATTCGTATCAATCATATAAATTTTTCCATTATTATGCACATAGAGTAAACGTCTCTCTCCATCTGCTTTGTCTGTTACAGTATAATCTTTCAATATAGTCTTATGTGAATTTTCAGTATCCGATTTAATGATATTCGACAATTGCAAAGTATAGGAACTTGGACCTACAAAATGCTTTGGTAAGACGCGTTTGTATTCATATTCTTCGCCATGTAGCATTTCCATATAAGTCTTCATTACTTCATCTTGTTCACTATAGGAAACTGGGTATTTGGTATCTTGAATGCCCGATAACACAATGCGAATCACTTTACGTAATTCAGCAAGTAATTTTTCAGCATTATCAAATTCAGTTCCAGACCCAACACGTGCATTGTCTACTTCCAATTCGATTTCGTAATGCTCTATATTAGTAAATACACCGGCATCTTGGATATTGTATTGAGGAATAGGCACACGATTATTCACTTTCGATGACTTTACAATTGTCAAATCAGCAAATATAGGATATGTTTCGTGATAGAAGCGAACACGATTCAATGAACGGAAGATTTTCTTGGAGTCCACCCACTTTGACATAATATTTCTTGCAATGTTGCTATGAATATTGAAGTCTTGCTCTTCTTGAAAAGAAACACGAAAGTTGAAATCTTCCATATCCAATTTCTGAATAAACTTGTCTTGCTTATCTTTTGGAAATGATTTGCGGGTGAACTTGATTTTATTGAACACATTGGAAGGCATATTCACTAATTTCTGAATATCATTGGTTTCGCAATAATGTTGAATCAAGTCAGTTCCTACTATTTCAGCGCGAATGTTAGACATCTTCGTTTGCCCTGTGCGAGGATCCGTATATTCGTTCTGAATACGCAACATTTGATTTCCATTATTGTTTTCCGTTTTGAAACCACACGAATATAATTGTTTGATTACATTGTCATAATTTGTTTTTGTAATGGGTTTCTTGATACGAGGATTTGTACCAAAACGGACCTCCAATTCACTCGTTTTGTTGTTTGTAGACAATAAAGGATTGCTTTCTAAATAGAGAGATGCGATTCTATGGAATTCTTCTTTCTTTTCGCGCATGTTGTTACTGGTATTTTGTGTTGTTGAGTCCATAATATAGAATCTTATATAGTAAAATCATATATTATTTTCGTGTAATCAATTTTGTATATTACCAATGAATCGTTTCCAATATTGTTTCATACATCTCGTTCTTTTTCATGCCAGACGCAGACAATTTTAATTTCTCCATAAGAATTGTTAAATCTGCGATTTTATAAGCAGATAAACTTTTCAATGTTTTACGAATTCCTTCTAAACAAACAAAATTATTCTTCAAATTATCAATATGACTCGATGAAACAGGTTCTATTTGTAATTTATATTGTTTGAATCCATCAACGTAAATAAAATAAGTAGGTAGTTCACTATCGAAAATAAATGGCAAATAACTTTGTTTGTCCTTATTAATCACATATACGTTCATCTTATAGAAGCACAAGTAAGCATATATGTTTACCAACGACGTTGACTGTTGGTTAATAGATAGGTCAGTTAACAATTCAGTCATTGCCACCTTAGTAAATTTATGATTCACTTCTTTCAAAAGATGAGTCTTGTCTGACAGGTAATCCAATATGGTCTGGTTTAATTCCATTTTTTTTAAACCGTAATTTCTATGAATTGCTTCATATTCACCTTGTGCATACATGGCAACATACAAACACCAGAACAACGAATCTTTTTGTGTAGGGATAAAATAATCGCTAGGAGTTGTTATTTCCATATGATTTACGGGTTTTTGAATTTGTTGACTTTTATCGTTAGTTTGTTGAATATGAATATCACTTTGGACGGGTGTAATCGCAATATCTTTTTTATATATATGCTGATGTAACAATTGTATCGTGTCTTTTACATTATTGTTTTTATGAAAACAATAAAATACTGAATTTCCAATAGCAGTCATGATTTCGGTTAAGATTATATAGAACTATATGATACTATGGTGTTGTCTTTATCTTCTTTTTCATTAAGTAATGATTTCTTGAACTCGTCTTTCTGGTACTCCATAGTTGCCAAATTAGTAGTTTTTTCTTGTGTATATGCAATATAAGTTTTTAGTTCTTCTAGCACATCATTTGATAAAAATGACATATTTATAAATACTCCACTCTTGTTCTCGTTTAATTTACATAGATGCTTGGAGAGAAGTTTCAATATTTCAATTTGGTCTTGTTTGTTCATAATCTCTATACTATGTTTTATCTGCTCTAGTTCATCAGAAGAATATGTATTATCACTCATCATCATTATAAATATAGACACTCTACAGTTTATATACTTTTAATATCGTATATATATAAATTCGTAATATTGCCAACAATATACTTCCAATACCATATCTAATTCACCATGACGATTGCGCATATTTTCAGGGAATTTCCCAAAAATGTAATATTTATAATGATATTCAATATAGTCGTCTAATATTTGAACACGTAAGTCGAGTGTGTCATCATCAATGTGATTATCTTTTCGTTCATGTGAATTTAACCGATTTGGTAAAATGCATCTCATTGTTCCATCGGGCGCTATTCCAGGTAAAATAGTATATATATTGGTTAATTTGCTAGGTATGTTAACTTGGTTATATACATCAAAATCTCTGCGAACCTCAATATCGTCTGAATAAGATGCTATATATTGCCATATGTTATAAGGTAACAAAACCATTACTACAATAAAAAAATATTTTTCATATTACAAATATTTTTTTACTTATTTTTCATTTACCAATTCACCCATACAAACAATATACGGGTCATTCAATTCAAAACGATTTCCAATAACGCGTATAAGTATTTTTTGATTTTCCTCTACATTATTGAAACGTTTATCGTTGTGAAAATGGTCACGTGCAATAAATACATGTATAGGAACGTTACCAGCATCGTCTACCACTTGACCGTGAATACCTGCTTTGGTAATTGTCTTGGTTGTGCATTCAATAATCATGCCTTCTACTGGATGACAAATCATACATTCGTATATCGTATCAAAATTAACTTTCTCATTGTCTACTACACCACTGGAATAACTGTTTACACGAACTGAATCCGGTTTGATAAATCCCTCTGGACTACATTTACCTTGAATTGAATTAGAAATAGACTTTTCTAAATTTGGTTTGATATTTTTACCAATTTGGTTCATGTTCAATGATATTTTTTTGGTAAGCATAGACTTTGTATATACATCTGTGCGTAGTTTACGTTCTTGAGGTTTTTTGGTTTCCATAACTAATATATAAATAGAAACTTTTATATATATTTTAATTCGTATCAAGTATCTAATTCAATTTTTCTTATTTTACTTTTTAATTCCAATCAAATTATTAATGATTGCTTCTTCTTTACTGAAAAACCATTTCTTATTGTCTTTCTTATGTTTATCCATATGACGTAATAATATCTCAGTAATTGCACATAAGCCAGTTTTGAATACACCATTTGGTTTCGTTTTGACGATTTTCTTATTGTTTTTATTTTCTTCTATATCGATTGTCTGCATGATATTTTCATCAGTGTATACACGACCAGGCAATATAGAATTAATGCGTTTTATAATATCTGCTTTTCCTTTTGATTCGCAAAATACTCCAACTATGTTTTTCTTTTCAGATAAATCCTTCATTTTGAAGTCAATATTGTCATTCTTTGACAAAAACATAAAACCAACCATTTTGTTATAACTGCTTTTAGGTTTGATAAATTTGGAAATAATACTTGATTTATAGTCTTCTAAATCTTCGTCTTCTACTTGGTTCCATAACATAGTATTCAATTTGTCTTGTTGATAAACAATGTAACTTGACGAATTGCCAAATGTGCGAAATAATAATATACCAGTATCATCGCTATCCGAAGTTATGATTCTCTCTTCGAAATATTGTTCAATATAACTCATAATTTGGTTGTTATCTTCTTCATAATCGGGTTTACTTCCATATAAACTTTGCACAAGCACTAATTTATCTTCCAATCGCATTGTATCTAAACTATGATACACTAAATACTCTGTAATTTCAGATTCAGATATATCATGATTCTTCATAAGAAGATTCATTACGTTACCTACATGCTTATACCAATCGTGAGAACCTTGTGTTAATAATGTGTTTTTCATAGTAAATGCTGATTTTACATTGGCGACTACTTTATTTGAAATACTATAGAATGTTTCCACTTGGTCAAGTTCATTTTCTATAATCATTTGCACTTTACTTGGTTGTCTAGAAGGGAATTCTACTTTCATAGCATCACGTTTATAACTGATAGGAACACTTCTTTCGTAAATACTCGCGTTCTCATCATTCATTTCTACTGGTTGGAACGCATATACGTCGTCTTTGTTTACCAAATATCCTCTGCGTCCGTATGCATCAATCAAATAATCGTGTTTATTTTGTATAAAACGCGTCAATGCAAAATCAATCTCTTCGTCTGGATAGTTCTTACGAATCTTGATTGAATTAAATAAGGTTTCACGTGTGTAAAAAAACTCTTCTTTAAAAAGTTCTCGTATGCGCTTAATAATCTCATTGTAATTCATTCTGATAAAACCATCATTATAGGTGGAATCAATAATATTTGTGTTGTCAATATCGATACCACGAGAACATGTATATTCACAATTATCCATATAATCGCACACATTAGAAAAGGGTTTATCACCTATTTGGAATTCTATTGTATGTCCACTTGAAATGTTTATTTCTACGTCTTTGTTCTCAGTAATTGCTAATAATTTATCCACAGTGAAATTTGATTGACCAATGTTCAATAAGCAGTCTACAGATTGCTCTTTCAACATACGGGTAATCTCACCAATTTTTTTTGCTTTCTTCTCAGCAAAGCGATATACATACATATCTGCTGCTTCGTTTTCTTGAACTGCATCTGTTGTATGGTAATAAATTTCTACGTTTCTTTCTTCAAATGGTAATTTACAGTGACTCAAATTGCGCACACCTCTTCCGGTAATTTGCTCCGTTCGGTTCATGTTGTACCAAGGTTCCATCAAATGAATTTGACGAATATTCTTGAAATCAAGTCCTTCAGCAGCAGCGCGAGTAATCAATACAACTTTCACCAATTCGCCATTTTTATTATTTTCATTAGTTACATATTTCAAATCATCTAAGTTGTTAGGAGAAAAATGTTTATCACCGGTAATCATCACGTATTTCGCCTGTTGGAATGTTTGTCCATTTGAATCATCAAATAATTCCTTATTCACCATTTGTTGACTATCTATAGGTTGAATCGGTGGAGTAGATGTTGCCAACAATGGTTTTGTATATGGTGCACTTCCATATCGTGTAAAACCCATTTCTTCTAATGCAAGTGCCATAGGGACTACTCCTCCATCGATGTAATGTGAATATACAATAATAATTCCTTTGGACTGTTTTACTTTATTCGCAATATTGGATATTTTATGACTGTATTTGTGTAAGTTCTCGGGATGAAAGACCCGACCATAATTCTCCAATACATCTGGTTTGTAATCAAAATTATAACGCAACATATAATCTTTTTGAATACTTTGATGGTCCATTATTTCACTCAAACCATTTTTTCCTATATAACTCTTGACCAGGTTCTCGGGAATAGTTGAATTGTTCTCCAATAACAGTTCTTCTAGTTCTTCGTTAGGATATACAATGTTGAGTGACTCTAACAATGGTTGTAAGAAAGTATATCCAAATTTTTCCATATTGTCGAAATCGGGAAACGAATTATCGTTATTATTCGCACTTGTTTTCTGTTTTAAATGTTGTAATATAGCCAAATACCCTTTCTCTTGGTAAGCATCCATTTTATTTATATAAATAGGTAGGTTCTCAATCTTTTCTTCGATTTCCTTCCCGTTTAACTGATATGTTGGATATTCCTTCTCCAATAGCGTATTTTCGGCTTCAAATTGGTTGGGATAAATTCGATAAGGAAATGTATATGGGTTCTCTCCTCTTACATAAGAAACATATCCAGTAAGTTTTCTCTGCAACAGTTCTTTACCTCCTTCTTTGTCTTCCGAACTTTCTACAAAATTACCTTGCGAATCAAATACTTCGCTCTCTTTAATAGTGCTTCTATTATCTACCATATTCAGTAAATTTGCTGTCCATATAATCTCTTTATAACTATTGTACATAGGTGTTCCTGATAATAAAAGTAAACGAATGTTCTCTGCATGTTTAATCACGTCCATTAATAAGGTAGCAGTTTTCTTCTTTTCTTTGTTATCATCTGAAATGCGAATATTATGAAATTCATCAACAATGAATAAGTGATTATTAAAATATTTTTTTATTCTTTGGATACGTTTTTGCTGTGCCAATTCAGAATCATCTTGAACAAAATTAATTTTGCGTTGAATATAATTACCAAGTTCTCCATATCCAATAAATCGATAATGTTCATTGATAAGAGTGTTCATTTGCGAAACTATCTTATCCTTAGGAATGTTCTTCATAGATGTTGGATTAATTTCTTTTAACAACTCGTTTCCAATACACGTGTGTAAATTCCATTGATCACCAATCTTTATCAACTTTCTTTCATCAAATAATTGCATACGGAAATTATTTTGAACATTAGGTGAAGCAACAATATAAATTTTTTGTTCTAATCCAATTTGCTTCATATAGTTTCGCATTTCTTCGGCAACACCAATCGCACTGCAAGTTTTGCCAGTTCCTAAACCATGATACAAAAGAAGAGCATTATACGGTGTTTGAAAAGATAAAAAATTCTTCACGAACATTTGATGAGGCATCAATGAGAACTCTTGGTCACACATTTTATCAGCTTGTTCCTTTATATTTTTAATAGTTCCGTCATAACGAATAGAATTGAATTCTTTTCTAGAAGCAATTTTCGCATTAAAATCGGCATCATTCAAACTGGGATACAAAAAATTATAATCGTCGTCTACTAATGGGTTCTCATAAAGTGTTCTTTCATTTTGTTTATTAATTTTATTGTAATCATCATTCACATCGTTTTCTCCGGGTAATAATTCTAATTTTGATAATAATTCTTTCTCTGTGTTATTCAGTTCCACATTATCCATTTCAGAAATATCTACATTATCATCATCATCATCAAATATTTCCTCTTCATCTTCATCTTCATCTTCATCTTCATCTTCCTCCTCTTCCTTTTGATTGTCTTCTAATAGCCCACGTTTAGTTTCTAGACAAACAATCCAATTGATAAATTGAGGTTTAAGACGTGCACCCATAACACTTTCTGTTTTTGGGTCATCAATACCTAACATCCCTATTAACTTGACTCGTAATTCTTTGATAGACATTTTTTTTAATTCAACTCCACGAGCGATTTCATTAGGAGTCGTTATTTTATATTCATAATTACATCCTTCAATTAATTTACGTGGTTTCTTTTCAATTGGTTCGCATTTGCCAGTTATTTTGTTACGACGCTGTCCCTTAGGACATCTGGTGTTTTTATTATCTTTTTCTGTTTGTTCTGACTGGTTTGCGCTTTCTTCCAGAGTAGTTGCAATTTCATTTAAAGCAGCATCAAGAAGCAAATTTCGTTCGCTTACTGTCATTGGTTGAATATCTGCGATTTTTTCGATAGGTTGCTTCTTCTTAGTTACACGCTTAGAATCATTAGATTTTACCTTTTTTGTGTTTCTTGGCATGAATTGTAAATATATGTATATAGAATGAACATATATTTCTGTTGTTTTTTAATAAAATAATACTGGTTTATGATAAGTCAGCATATTATCTAAATTTGTCAACATGTGCTGTTTCTCTAAATTGTAAGGTCGAATACACTGGATGCATTGTTCTAACGTTTTCCACTCTATTTTACTTACCTCCAATTTATCATATTTATATGGCATAATGGTATTCTCATAATTAACATAAGTAATGTAATATTTATGCTTGTATGATTTATAGTTCGAACCAGTAAAATTTTCTTCAAAAGGGAAAATATTTTGAATACTATGTAAATATTCCAGAGGGACACCGGTTTCTTCTTTGAATTCTCGTAACGCGCAATCAAAATCCTTTTCTTGGAAATTACGACGCCCTTTTGGAAATCCCCATTCAGGTTCCTTCCACAAAGTATATTGTTTACTTTCTTCAATTAATGTATTCAGATTATAGAACTGCTGTTTGTTATAAATACCATCTTTCATGGATTGAAATTTATTTTTAGATACGCTTTCTTCTTGCTTATACTGGTTTGATAAACGACTGCTTCCCCAAACAGATATCCATAATTCATCAAAACTTAATGTATCGAGTTTATTTTTTTCATCTTCTGTCATTTGTTTCAACATATTCATAATATAGTCCTTATTGTTTACTGAATATTTTCCCCTCATAAAATCAATAAACCCTAAGGTATCTTTTCTGCGTATCATTAAGTACTCTTTTTTATTATTATGGATACGATAAGCAATTACACCTACACTAGTAATTGGCATTTTGCATTGACTATACGAGTGTCCATCTTTTCCACAATTATTGCAATAATTATCTGAACTCATAAAAATAAAGAATATTTGGGTTATCTTAGTAGTATAAAAAAGTATTCTTTATATATATTGTTAGTTATGAATTTCGATGCAGACACATGGGGACCGCATTATTGGTTTTTCTTACATACCATTGCGGAGTTCTATCCATTAACGCCGAATGAAGTAACTAAAAAAAAGTATTATGAACTATTAACAAATATGCCATTATTTATACCAAACGAAGAAATGGGAAATAAATTTAGTGAAATACTTGACAAATATCCAGTGTCGCCTTATTTAGATAATCGCGATTCCTTAGTGAGATGGATGCATTTTGTGCATAATAAATACAATGTAATGTTAGGAAAAGAAGAAGTATCGTTGGCAAGAGCATTGGATATGTACCGAGACCAATACAAACCTAAGAAAATATCTTTTTTAGATGACATTCGGTTCAAATCAAGATACATTCATTTTGCATTTATTTTGTTTCTGATTGTAATGATTTATAAGTATTACAGTGAATAATCAACTAATATATGTGTGAATTAAATCTAATGATATGTTAAATGAGAATAGAATTAGTTATATTATTCATCGCTGGATTTATCATAGCAAACATTTACACAGATGGTAAATACGTGAAAATAATGATGACTTGGAAAAAATATTACCAAATGGCAGGTGTTGCGTTAGGTGCACTATTTTTCTATTACATTGTAAAACATAATCCACTTAGAGCACGAGAAATGTTGGTTACATCAAATGAGTATATAAAATATCTACCTGTAGACAAAAGTACAACAAGTATGATATCACCTATACTTGATTTCACTACAAAACATTCGTATTTTCAAGATGATTCTACCAAACCAATTATTCCCATGAATAATATCCAAGAATCAAGAGGTGGGCAACGCATGATGAACTCTGGAAAAACAGGAACAAAAAGGTCTGTCAGTGAAACGAAGAAAAAATTCGTTGCTTCTAGACAAAACTGGTCTTGTGACGACTGTAAATCACAACTAAGTGCTTGGTTTGAAGTAGACCACGTAGTTAGATTAGAACATGGTGGAAGTAATCATGTAGATAATTTAGTTGCTTTATGTCGGGAATGTCACGGAAAGAAAACTGCGATGGAGAACTTGTAAATTTGTATTCTATAATAGGGTGAATTGAATAAAATATCCATTTATAATATATTAGCATTATAAATGAATGAAACAAGAGAACAAGATTATATAGAAAAAGGATTTCAATTATTCGGTAAATTAAACAAAACCGTTACATCATCGATTGATCAAGCAAATAGAATGATAGCAGAACAAGCGAAAGGTGCTGCTAGTCAACCAGTTGTCAAAAACACAATAGCGTCTCATGGATTTATGATTTTAATTATGGCAATTTTCATTGTATTTATGTTATTTACTTCTGATTATTCAATGTCAATGACATTTGATACTGCGTGGTTAGCAATACCAATTATGTTAGTAGTTGCATATGGGTTAAACGTATTTTTACAACCTGGTCAAAGTGAGAATAATTGGATAACAACACCCTTGTATTATATAACGTTAATTGCATTTAGTAGTTTACTCATTTATTATTATTTCCAATTTTCACAACAAACCACAGGGACAATAGGTTATATGTATTCCATATTATCAGTATTGTTATTTTTTGTGTCATTATCAATCATATTTTACTTTTTGGGAGAATACATCAAACGTTTTGAAGGATTACCAGGATTGATTGCACAATTCTTGTTTTATATTCCATGCCTGATAATACAATTTGTGAACTATATCAAGAAAGAATTCAATGCTACTACAAGCACAGTATTTTATCTGTTTGTCTTTGAATTAGTGTTAATATTATTGTATATTTATTTGCCAAAGATTGTAAAAGCATTGTTCATGAAAAAAGGTATCAAATTATTACCAGAAACACTATTTTTAGATGATGCACACGTGATTTCCGGAAGTGAACAATTACGAATGGAGCATATTGATCAATTTGACCAAACACCTCTTTATCGTAATAACTATGCGGTATCTTTTTGGGTATATTTGAACGAACAAGGGTCTAATTACAAAGCATATTCTGGAGAAACCAATATATTCAATTACGCAAACGGTGCACCGCACGTAGTATATGAAAACATTGATGAACCTCACGGTAAAAATAATTTGGTCATTTATTATACTAATGGTGACAACAGTAACAAAGATAAAATCAAATTAAAGATTACTAAGCAAAAATGGAACCATTTTGTATTCAATTATTCTTCTGAATACTTAGATGTGTTCATGAATGGTAAGTTAACAAAGTCTGTGCAAATACACAACATGGGACCTAAGTTCAATCCTTATGATAATATCACTGTTGGTGAGAAAGATGGATTAGATGGTGCTATATGCAATGTAAATTATTATAAAATGCCTTTGTCTAAGAGAAACATATTGAACGAATATAATTTACTCGCATACAAGAACCCACCAGTAGAAACAAAATGGCTTCCAAAAGTAATGATTGATTGGAATAAGTTGAAGAAACTATTCTTTTTACGAATGGACTAATTTGTATATTTTTTTATAACCATAAAATATATAAATATGAATACACCAGTCATTGTTTTAGGAGTTATTATTATTTTATTGATTTATGTTTTGTATTACTTCCTATCGAACAGTTCTTCCAAACTTAGTTCTAGTGCAAACTTAAGACAACCTCAAGCACCTCTTACTTCCATTCAGAAACCCACAAATTCTCGTTATGGGTATACATTGTGGTTATACGTGAATACTTGGGACAATAATGTAGAAAAAACCATATTTAGTAGAGACAATAATATGAAACTATATCTTGACAAAACTGCTCCTATTTTGAAAATGGATATGGCGATGTCCGATGACAGCGTAGAAACTATGATTATTACAGACAATTTCCCTCTTCAAAAGTGGGTATGCGTCGGTGTAAGTGTAGACAACCAATTCGTAGACGGTTATATTGATGGTAAATTAATTCGTTCACAACGTTTCTTCAAAACAGGCACAAATACCATGCCCAAGGTGCCTCCTAGCGAAGATACACCCATTTTGATTGGTAATATGGAAGGTAAGTTTGACGCTTATTTGGCGAATTTTAAACGCTGGATTGCTCCATTAGACCCAAAAACTGTATGGGAGACTTATTTAGATGGAAACGGTTCAAGTAGAATCTTAAATATGTTGACTGCATATGGTGTAGATATTTCTATATTAAAGAACGAACAAGAGCAATCTCGCTTTTCCATTATTTAAAATCTATGAATAAAAATATATTTGGTCAATAATACAATTTGTATGGTTATAATTTTTATCATTATATTATAACAATATATATGAACGCTCCACAAGGAAATACATCAAACTTAGGTAATCAAATTACAAACAATTTATCAAACGCTATGGAAAGATTGCCTAACCAGCAAAGTATACAACAAGGTATCAGTAATGTAGGAGATACATTACAAAGCACCACAACTCAATTAAGCGAATCTTTCAATGAATTTTCCAAACAGTCCGCCACTGTCCCAGACGCAACAACTGGGTTCCTTCAATCAAATACAATCATTGCGAAATTTGCTTTTATTATATTGGTGTTGATTGGTATGTTAGTTCTTCTCAATTTAGGCGTAATATTGATGAGTATCTTGTTTGGTCCATCTGATAACCCTTACTTGATTAATGGAATGGTAGACGGAAATAATGCGATGATTATTCGCCAAGACCCTAAGCAAGGTGAATCTACCACTCTTCTTCGATCGAACAATGAAGATAGTGGCGCTGAATTCACGTGGTCTTCTTGGATATATTTGAATGATTTAGGAGTTCAAGATGAGAAGTATCAACATATATTCAGCAAAGGTGACGGAAATTTTGATTCTGTTACTAATTTATCCACTATTAACAATGCTCCTGGAGTATATTTGGAACCCAAATCAAATCATCTTCATATTATCATGAATACTGTCAAATACGGTGATTCCAATACTTCAGTTGTAATTGATAATATGCCTATTAAAAAATGGATTCATTTAGCGATTCGTCTGCAAAATCAGGTATTAGATATTTATGTTAACGGTGTATTGTCTCGGCGTGTGATATTAAATAATGTGCCCAAACAAAATTATAGTGATGTCTATGTTGGTCAAAATGGAGGTTTCAATGGAAAGTTATCTAGTCTGCGTTATTACAATTCCGCATTAAACGTGTTTGAAATTAATTCTATTGTTCGTAAGGGACCTAACCTGACTGTAAAGGATGGTAATCTAAATTCGGATTATTTTACTTATTTATCGAATTACTGGTATTATTATAAGGGCGAATAAATGTAAAAGATGAGTATATTATATAGTATTGTTTAGTATATAATATGTCAGTTGACGTGAGTGGAACATGTTTACAACGACGAAAGCAAATGATATTTACAATACCACCTATTCGTCTTGAAAAGGATTCTCCATATAATAATTTTACAAAATCTCAGTTAGATATGCGCAGAAAAGCAGAAGTATTACAATACAGCGGTAACGCACAAGCATCAAAAGGTAATAATTTGACGAAAAAACAGAAAATGGCTCAAATATTATCGGGAAAATACCAAAATTCAAATTACCCCGGAACAATTGTTCAAGAAGTTACTGAAGTTCGTAATGAAATATTCGATATAAGTGAAAATATATATTCATATAAAACTATTACCTCAAATGTAGATACAAATTGTAACAATAGTGAAATTATTTATACATCAACTCGTTCTTCGGGAGTTCCAGGTCCACCAATAATGCTATACAAAGATGATTCCATTCCTCTTTATAATTACAAAAGCAATGTAGACGCACTTGCGATTGTTAATGATGATGATACTGATGAATGGAGATATGATATTAACGATAATACGTTTATCTTACACAACACCAGTAGTAGTATATTCACACTGGGTATACAATACGGCATACAGAATTCACAATATTCATACAATTTTCAAATACCTTACGGAATATTTATACGTGGATTTTCTACTGGAGCGATTAATGCCACATACGACTTATCACTAAGTTTGTCTACATCAACTCCTATTGATATTTCTATATTGTATAACAGTGGAAATGTGATTGACCCAAATACAGGGTCTACCTTAGTTCCGAGTATATCATACACTGACTCTTCTTTCAATGTTCAATTATTAGATACATCTTTTAATCAAACTGACATAGCGTTTCAAGCAGTCGTGCATGGAGGAACTGTTCAAGTATCAAACGTAAATGTATTTACAGAACGCGGTTTTGTATACGATATATTTGGATTACCAAAAATTTCACTAGAAACTCCCTTTGGTTATGATGATGATTTCACAAATGTAGAATATGGAATTGTATTTAATCTAAGTTCTAATAATTTACTAGTAGAAACGAACTGTAGTGTAACAAATCAGATTGACGCTTCGTATAACACATTCGTATTTAACGGTGCCTATTTATCTTGAACCCTTGAATAATATCCGTTGTTATCGCCATTTTGTTTCAATATATACTCCACATAGTCGACGTTTTTATAAGTAAACCAATGACAAAAATAATGATACCAATATTGGTTCCATCTCAAGTCATACAAAATATGTTCATATTCATTCTTGTATGGATCATGATATTCAAATATCTTATCGATAAGATCATCAGATAACTTAAATATTAAATTCATCATTTCACTATTGTATTATCATAAATATAGATTTTATCATAATCTTTCAAAATATCCTAATGTTCCTGAATATATTCGGGATTCATTTTCATATATTCCAAATCAAACTCCAGTTCGTCTAAACGATTTCGCATAAAATTCGCATTATATTTGTAATATGTCAATAATTTAACGCAAAAGTCAACATAGTCTGCATCAAAACTGTCCCTGTTTACACAATCTCGGAATGGAATTAATATGTTTTTAATACTTTTGAGTGTTTCAACTGGTTCGAATAAGTGTATAGTGCCATAATAATCATCATCAATATATGCATTATACAAGTCAAACAATTTCGGTAAATAAGTAGTAACTCTATCAAATTTTTCTAACATATTGTCGCGATAATCTTCATATAAATACAAATGTGTTTCTTTTACATAATGTATCAACCATTCAATTTCAATCGCCATTTTATTTGTTACCTTTACAGGCACATTGTCTATGTAAAGGTATTCATATAATTTATATTTCTTGTAAGTATCACTATTACATATTTGAACTTGTATCATTTCGTTCATCATAGCATTAATTTCATCCATCATTTGTCCTTGAAAGGCACTATAATCAATATTATCTAGTATGTCCATTATGTTTGATAATCCACAAATGTATTTATATAGTTATCATGTTTCATATAAAATTGAATGCGCTATCAATCTCTTATGTAGAATAGATAATAATTATAGTAGTTAATAACACACCATGACTTACGATATTCGCGTTGACTATCTTTACATTGAACATATTGATGAAACGGATTATCCTGATATTACATTTAATTTCACAGGAGATATTCGTATTGCAAATAAAATAACAGATAATAAATATTATGGAATATATGATTTCAATACTGGACGTAATGTATTTATTCTACCAAAGAAAGGAAAGTTATACAAAAATAATACACTGATATATGAAGGAAAATTTACAGAAGATGGAGAATTTACGGGTAAATGTGTCTTGTATCATGATAACGGTAACAAACAATATGAAGGAAATATGTTGAATCACCGATATAGCGGTTTTGGTATAGAATATGATTGTGATGGTAATATGGTATATGAAGGTGATTGGGTCAATGGTCTTCAATATGGAATAGGAAAGCAATATGAAAATAATATTATGATATATTCTGGATATTGGTATGATGGGTCAAAGACAGGTAATGGTCAAGATTATTCATCCAGTTCCCGTATTTATGATGGTGAATGGAAAGACAATATGTGGCATGGTTCTGGAACGCATTATTGTGAGGATGGTACAATTATCAACACTACATGGGTTCGTGGACAAAAAAACGGTGTCGGGTCTGTAGAAATGCTGAATGGAAACTTGATGGTCAATTGTGAATGGAAAAATGATATATTGTTGTATCGCGGACAGGAAGTCGTGCCATTGTCTAAACTACGAAAAACCCGAAATACATACACACAAACTTGTTAATAAAAAATAAAAACATGAATATCTCAAAAATACTTATGTTTTTTTATGTAATATTACTTATTGTCATATTTACTCTACTTGTGTTGCTTCGCTCTTAAGAGGATGTTTGTTCTGAGTCATAGTAGGATTCAAACAAGTCTGAAAACTGGGGTATAATTGGTTAGATAAGCATTTATCGTGTTCTCCAACTTGAACACACCCACGCTTTCCCTCGAATTCACCAACAAGACACCATTGCGCTTTGCGAGAAGTGATTGCATTTTGAATAGGGTTAGTAGTATTGTCTGTCTTAGGGTCTTGTATTTGTCCAGAAGAACGGTTGATAGATTCACCTAAATTAATGCGGTCAGGTAAATTTCCAGCACTAGCGTCTTTAAGCAAGTCGCCTACGGTATCAATAGTGCCACCGGCAATTTCTACACCAGCAGTTCCGGTTACGGTGAAAAGATTGCTAATTTGGTTCAATATTGATCCAGCAGTGTAAGCAATCAAAGATAATATTTGCTTAATAAACGGACCAAATAAGTCTACTAAGGTTTGTAACAAGTCTCCGAAAATATTAAGAATATTTACTCCTAAAAGTGAAAATATAATTAATACAATCAGCACTATGGACAATAATTGATTATTGAATCGTCCATCTAATAGGTTCAGTTTAGGGGCGGCGTTATTTACTGCTTCCATTTATATATTATACAAACTTATTTATTTTTCGTTTGCATTGTAGTTTATTTTTATTTTTGTATATTAAATGACTTTAATGAACGTGATGGATTCCGTATTTTATTTAGGATTAGTCATAACCTTTTTACTTATTTTGCTTGTGGTTTATCATTTTAAGAATAGAGTTACCACTATGGAACAGAGATGCGATACGATGTTTGAAATTATGAATAATATTGTTCAAGAGTTGAATTTATTGCGCCGTCAACAAAATATGACTATGGGTGGTGGCATTCCTGTAAATATTACCACTACAACAGTGGAACAAGAACACGTCTATCCTGAAGAAAATGATGACGAAGAAGTAAGTGAATATGAAACTGATGACGAATCTAGTTATTTGTCTGAAGATGATTTAGAAGAAGATTTAGAACCTGAAAATAAAGTAGTTGAATTAGAGAATGAAAACATTCTCATGGAATCTCCTTTGCCCGATGCAACACAATCTTCATTATTAGATATTGATGATAACAATTCCATCAAAATTGAGAAGGTAGAAAATACTTTAGAAAACGAGGATGAACCTATAGATGACTCATCTACTATGGAGTCATACAAATCCATGACAAATTCTGCATTGAAGGCTCTCGTTATTGATAAAGGTTTAAGCACTAATCCTAGCAAACTGAAGAAGAGTGAATTGTTAGATTTATTAAAAGAATTAGAATAGAGTTATTCTGATACAAGAATATATCATCTTTTATTATAATAATGTTTTCGTTTTTCAAAGTAAATAAGCAAGAATCCAAAAAAGAAGTCAAACAACTATCGTATGATGGATACTCTACAAACAACCAATACAGCGATTTTCCTCCCATGATGAACGATGGTCGCTCGGTAGTGAGTTCTTGGCAACCTGAATCTCACATGAATAAGGTTCACAAAGAGCAAAACAATATCAAGTCTAATTGGGAATATCGTCAATATTTAACTAAGAATGCTAATAAAATGATGACAAAAGAGTTCAATGAGTCGGCAAATGACACTGGTTATAACATGAAAAGTTCTCAAAAACCCAATATCCAATCTAACGAAGTCACTGGATATTCTAACTATCCTTATTCCTTCAAAAGTGTTCTAGACGAGACAAAACCAACTGGTCTTGTTGAAAGTGACTTGAAGATGAATTACTTATCCAGAGAACAACTTGAGAGTCGTCAGATTTCTCCTGTGATTACTCAAGATGAATTATTACGCAGATAAATTTATCATTTTAACAAAAATATATACAAAAAATATATTTTTATTCATACAATTACAAATGAAAACCATTAGTTTTGATATTGGTATCAAAAACATGGCGTATTGCATATTTGATTGCTCTAATAGCATAGACATTTTAGATTGGCAAGTATTAAATTTAAATGAAGAGAATACCGTCATAAAAGAAACTTGCAATGCAGTAGTCAATAGTCGAAAACAATCAAATAAAATATGTGGGAAAAACGCAAAATATAAGAAGGGTGATAACTGTTATTGCGAAACACATGCAAAGTCAAGTAAATATTTATTGCCAACAAAAGAAAATCAGATGACGCAAATAAAAAAGCAGAAAGTAGATGATGTTCTCAAGTGGGGTAATCAACATTTTTTGTTTTTAGAGAAAGATACAAAACGCAGTAAAACGATTATGTTAAATGAAATACAGACATACTTGGAACAAAATTGTTTAGAGAAAATCACTTACAAGAAAACAAAAAATGCTTCGCAAGTTGATTTAGTTGTAGTTGGGAAAGCGATGAAACATTTATTAGATAAAGTGAGTATTTTACCTCAGGTTACACATGTCATCATTGAAAATCAAATATCTCCGATTGCAAATAGAATGAAGACGATACAAGGTATGCTTGCTCAGTATTTCATTATGCGAAATGATAACTGCACTATTGAATTTATCTCATCGGCAAACAAGTTAAAACAATTCCCCGATGTAAGCAATAATAGTCCAAAAAAAAAGACGTCTACAGGACCAGTTATACAAAATCCAAATTATAAAGAGCATAAAAAAGATAGTATTTATTATTGTTCTCTTATTATTGAAATGAATTTCCAGAATTGGTCAGATGCATTGCAGAAAGATAAACAAGATGACTTAGCCGATGCTTTCTTACAAGGTTTATGGTACTTCAAAAATAGAAATATAATAACTTATGCGGATGATTTAAAAATAAATAGTGTTTCTTTAACATAAGACATGGAAGAAGTTATTGATATTGGACCGTCGAACCTCGAACCAATTAGTTTGGACTTAAAGAAACAAGAAGACACGCCTTCAGTAAGTTTTGGTAGTGGAATTGAATTACTAATGAATGACAAAAAAAAGACAACCAATGTCGCAAATTTAGATTTAGGGGAATTGGATAATCTGGAAGATGAATTGAATGAACTTTCTGGAAATAAGACAGTTGAACAGAAAGAAGATAGTGGCAATATATTTTCTGGATATTTTGGTTCGAATAGCACACCTAGCATTGTGAAAGAAGATACATCAGCACAAAATGAATTACCATTGGACGATTTGAATGAAGCTAATTTAGGGGAAGCTACATCAGGTATGATGGGTTCTACCAAGACGTGGGATGGATTTATGAAAGCAAATGAAGTGCCTGCAAACCAAGATTATAGACCATCAAATAACTTGAGTGAGCGCGAAAAGAGAAGAAAAAAGAGGTTAATGTTGAAGAAGTTAGACGAATGGAAAGATAAAGGTATGTTAAAAGATGCTGGTAATTTCACTATGGAATCTCCTTTTGATGAAATTGAAGATGAATATGAGGGTGCTATGGAAGAAAAGAGACGCAAAGATAGTATTAAACTTCAAGGGTGGTGGTTTATGACTGCTATTAATTCGCTTGAGTATGGTAATGCTATTTTCAATCCATTTGATTTAAACTTGGACGGTTGGGGTGAGCAAGTGAGCGAAGATTTGGATAGTTACGAAGACATTTTTGCTGAACTATACGATAAGTATAAAGGAGGTAAAATGGCACCCGAGATTTCATTGATGTTACGTCTAGGTTTCAGTGCTGCAGTCTTAAACTTTTCAAATAAGGCACTATCTACTGCTACACCTGCATTTAACGATGTAATTAAACAAAGTCCCGAACTGATGAAGATGTTTACCAACGCAACTGTAGATAGTATGTCTCAAGGGTCACCTGGATTTTCTATGGCAAATAACTTCGTGCAAGATAATAGTCGTCCAACTGGACCTCCACCTCCCGCACCAATGAAGAGTCAAAATATTCCACCTCCTCCTAGACCTGGAATGAATGGAAATGCACCCAACAATCGTCCTGATATCAACGCTAGTAGAGGTGCTATGTTTAAGGAAGAAGGTGTGCGACTCGAACCTGCTGCAGAACTGAAACAAACATCAGCACCCTCTAAGCGTCCTGAGATGAAGGGACCACAAAACCCCGATATTGATAACATTCTATCTGGATTGAAAACCCGCACAGTAAATATTCATAGTGAACCCAAGAGAGATGATGATTCTCTTATGTCCATTTCTTCATTAAAAGATATTCAAAATAACAACATGCCTAAGAAGAACAAGCGCAAGAATGGTTCAGAGAAAAACATCATATCACTTGACCTGTAAATACATTATAAAACGAATATAAAATAATAACCTTACTAATAGTTATTACTTTATGGATATTCCTATGGAGAATAAGTTTATTGATACGCCAGAGATGAAAAAGAAACCCACTGTGGTAGTATGTATTCCTGGAAATACCTTCTCAGGACGGTTTTTGAAATGCTGGACTGGTGCAGTCATGTCGTTGGCAGAGCATTACGATATTGCACTTTCCAACGCATATAGTTCACAAGTAAATTTCGCCCGCACGCTTTGTTTGGGTGCAGATGTTCTACGAGGACCTGACCAAAAACCTTTCAATGGAGAGTTGAAATACGATGTTATTTTCTTTTTGGATAGCGATATGGCATTTTCTGGTGATATGATTCATATACTCATACAAAGATGTCTAGCAAATAAAAATAAAATCTGCTCAGGAATATATGCTATGGATGGTGGAGAGCAAATGGCATGTATCCAAAACTGGGACGAAGAATTTTACGTAAAGAATGGACATTTTCAATTTATAGATGTGAAGGATGCGGAACAACTTGTAAAGACAGATGACCCCACTAAATATGTAGTCAGATGCGGTTACGCAGGTATGGGTTGTATGGCCATCCCATATGGGATTCTAGAAGATAGTCGTATGAAATATCCTTGGTTCTTCCGCGATATTACCAAATTTGAAAACAAGGGTCCAGAGGGTCAGTCGATTTGGGAGGGTACGAGTGAAGACGTATCCTTTATTCGTAACTTGATTGATGCTGGTATCATTGACGGTATTTATGTTGACCTCAAACTAAGATTTGGTCATGAGAAGACTATTGTATATTAATCACATTCGTTATGTTTGGCATTTTTATACATAGACATCATTTTTTCCTTTTGTTTTGAATAATCTACAATAGGACAAGGATAAGATATATCTTTGTGCTGTGCTTCTTTGAATTTTTCATACCATAAATGGATATCCTTTGCAGATACATCGCGTAATTCTGGTATCCATTTCTTTATGTATTCTGCGTTTTCGTCGAATTTCTTACTTTGAATCCAAGGATTCATGTCACGGAAATAGGGTTTCATATCTACACCTGTTCCGCTGATTCCCTGCCAGTTTCCATTGTTTGAAGCAATATCATAATCGGTCAGTTTCTGAGCAAAATATTTTTCGCCTACTTGCCAATCGACAAGCAATGTTTTAATTAACACACTTGCAGCAGTCATTCTTCCTCTATTGTGCATATATCCAGTTGCGTTCATTTCTCTCATAGCAGCGTCTACTAACGGAAACCCAGTTTTTCCATCTTTCCATTTTTGTATATGCGCCTGGTTCTTTGACCAATCTACACATCTATATTTTTCTTGATAAGATTGACCAACCACTTCTGGGTACGCATATAAAACATGTGCAAAAAATTCACGCCAAATCAATTCACTAATCAAACCATGTTCTTTTCCGTATCTCTTTTTGAACGCAAAATACACTTCACGAATAGAAACACATCCAAATTTTATATATGCCGATAAATGAGACGTTTTCTTTTTTCCTTCAAAAAAATCACGAGTATTGTTGTAGTCTTTTTGTTGTTCTACCGCATTTTGTAGAAATTTGACACCATTTGTTCTTCCTCCGTGAACTAATATGTCTTTGTTCTCCTCAGTAAAACGATTAAACGCATCTGACAACAAAATCGTGTTTGATAACTTCTTAGTTGTTTTTGAAATAGACTTATTTACTTCTTTTTCTACAGGCGATACTGGTAACTCAATTACAGTCCTATAAAATGGAGTATATTTTTTATAGGCATCTCCTGTAGATGTAATGACTGTTCCCGGTTCATACAAATAATAATCTTGATATGTATTACACGTAATACCTTTTTGTTTACACATATTATGGATTGTCTTATCTCGTTTCAAAGAGTACGGACTATAATCTTTGTTGAAAAATACCGAATCAATGTTCAGTTCGTCTACTAAATTGGAAATAACCTTGTCTTGTTTTCCATAAAAAGTATACAACTCGCCACCTTTTGACCGCACTTGTTTTCGCAATTCATCTAAACTTTCAATCATAAACTGAACAGCATTATTCGATTTAAATGTATTGTTCACAACTTGTTCAGGTGTAAAAATGAAACATACGTATACTTTCTTACATTCTTTCCATGCCTGATTTAATCCTATATTATCTACTATTCGCAAATCACGACGAAATACAAATAAACCTTTTTCAAACATAGTGTATCTATTATATTTATATTATGTGGATATTTTCTTATTTTATTCATTGATGAAATAATATAAATGATTGTTGAGTATTATTTTTTATATGGAATTTATTCATAACATTTTAACTGGAATAAAAACAGCTTACACTGTTAGTAATATTTGGTTAAGTAATCAAATTTCAGACTTATATGAACAAATAAGCGCAAACGAAACTATGACGTCATTATTGTTGAAAACTTTTGATATTTATGTGACTACACAGATGTATATAAATAATGGGTATCAATATGCATATACGACTTTTCCGGTTGTACGAGATGTATCTGATATTTTGGTGCATTATAGTAAACTTTTCAGGGGGTTCATGGAAAATTATAAAGTAGAACCTTTTCAACAAAATTGGGTGTCCAGTCATATTTTAATCAAAAATAATCATTTATTCAAAGGAAATAGTTTTATTCATATTGAAAATTATCAGATGATGTCTAATGACTTGAGTCCGGATTGTTCTTATAATGAAAAAATCGAGCACGGATTTATGTATTTTTATAACATTTTACTGTCACTCATTACAAATTTGTTACACGTAGTAGACGCCATAGTAGTAATGAAAGATGGTGACCGATATATAGTACGTTCCATATTGAACAAGCACGAAAAGTTTTATCACAAATCTTCAAAACATATATTCTTGAGTATAGCATACAAACATCCTGATATGAAAGAATCAATTGCAATCGAATTTCCCGAAACTATGTATGAGATTGGTAATGTAGTATTTACGCCTATGTTTATAAAACGCTATTTGGAATATCAGTCGTTATCGTATGTATTTGACGATAGATATACCTTAGATATTATTGATAATGATATGAATATGCTGACATTGAAAAGCAGTCAGTATGGACTATTAACGGAAGATGGATGGTCTGTATTGGATATGCCAAAAGAACCCAAGGAAGAAAAAGAAGAAGAAGAAAAAGAAGAAAAAGAAGAAGAAGAAAAAGAATAAAAGAATAAATATAAAGATTATGATTGCTATTAATCTAAGGGTAAAATATATAATATGGATACTGTGCGTCATCCTGCCCACCATAACCTGAATGGTAAATGGAATTTATATTATCATTTACCAAACAATACAGAATGGGATTTATCTAGTTACTCTAATATCGTGACTTCAATCGATACACTTGAAACGGTAATAAGCGTTAATGATAAACTGACAGATAATGTTGTGAAGAACTGCATGTTATTTGTCATGCGAGATGGTATTACGCCAATGTGGGAAGATCCCCAAAATAGGAAAGGTGGAAGTTTTTCGTATAAAATATCGAATAAATATGTGCCCGAAATTTGGAAACATTTGTTTTATTTGCTTTGTGGGGAATCTTTATGTACAAATGAAGAATATAACCAATATGTTAATGGTATTACTGTATCTCCTAAGAAAAATTTCTGTATTATAAAAATATGGATGTCTGTATCCGATTATCAAGACCCGGATATTATTGTAGACATTCCAAATCTAATCAAGCACGGATGTTTATTCAAGACCCATCAACCAGAGTTTTAATGAAAAATTGAATGACCAGATGATATTGTATGAAATACAATACAATATCATAATGATTACTAAGACTATCTTTATTCCAGCAATCAAAGGCGAAATAGAATTTTATATTGGCGAGAATGCGCAAGATAATTTTGACATAATCGATATATGTAAACCAATCGATTTATGGTTTCATGTACATAAAGAATCTTCTTGTCATGTAATCGCTAGAATGCCTGTTGATATGAAATACAATCGCAATCAAATATCAAAAATAATTACACAAGGTGCTTTATGTTGTAAACAACATTCAAAAATGAAAACAAATAAAAACGTAGAAATATGTTATACTCAACTTGTAAATATTGTAAAAACAAACGTAATTGGACAAGTAATTATGAAAGAATTTAAAGTAATTATAATTTAAATCTTCTTTATGCGGGAGGCAATGGCACCAAACATAATTTAATCTCTCCAAGTGAAGCAACATCATATTTAACAATTAGAGGCAAATCGTTTCCAAGATAAATTTCTAGATGACTGCATAATGGGGTGCATTTAATAAAATGACTTAGACTTTTTAATGAAAATTCACCTTGGAATACAACTGACGCATCGGTTTTCTGAATAAAATTCATATTTCCATCTGATTCTGAACGGAATATTCTGGAACTTGCGAAACCACCTTCGCACGAAAAAATTAGGTCATTGCCTACTGATTTAATTTCAATGCGATCGGATATACCATTCAAATCACGAACAATCTTCTGAAAATCCGAAGAAGGCATGTTAATAGCAGTAGAATATTCTACGTCTGGAACGTGCATCTCTTCTGTATCTGGTTCAATCAATCGCAACTTTTGACTATAACACTGTTTAATGTCTCCATTATCATATTGAAGTCCCAAATGCGAAACAATTCCATCGTGATAATCTGATTTATCAATATAAATAGATAAGGTATCGTCGTTTGACATAGTAGAAATCACTTTAAACAAATGAAGCGTATTTGCACAAACAATAATTTTATCAGGTATACAGTTATATTTTTCAAAACGATTCGCATGTAAAGACACATTCACCAAAATCGTATGAGTTTTATCAAAATTAATAATTTTCATACCTTCTTTCGTAAATGTTATGGTTGCATCCGTTAATATGTCTTTAATCGCAGTAATCATATTACGAATAGGTTGAATTTGAACTGTTTTTATAGTCAATACATTATTTTCCTCGTTCATTTGTGAAGATATATGTAAATCACCGCGTTTGTTTTTATATTTTCTTTTGGAAAGTTATATTTTTCGCGTTTTGTTTTTACGTTTGTTTTGTTTTTTGCATGTTTTTCTTGCCATTTTCAGCGCTTTACTATTCTTTTTGCATCCATCTTCTAATAAGTTGTAATCCACAATACTAGAATTTCCACCAGTAATAGCACTCGCTAAACGGGCCATTGCCCAAGATTCGGCTGTCTGATTTGGTCTAGAACCACTCGAATAGTAAGCACCACGTCCTTTATTTGCGATTTTTTCAAGAGTATCCATACTGCATTTTGTTGCATTTACCAACTTTTTTGAAGGAACTACTGAATCAACATTATACAATTCTTTTGCATTTGCAACATGTTTAGATGGTTTCGACTTGAACGTTTTTACTTTAGGTCGTTTGTAATATTTCCCCTTTTTATACAACTTTCGTGATTTATTTAAATTCTGTAATTGTTTTGTTTTATCTTTTACAGACAAATGTTTAGGAATATAATGCTTGGGATATATATTCATTTAGTTTTAATTTAAATACAATTATATAGTAACAATATATAATTATGTCTACTCCTATCGCTCTTAACAGTGAAAATTATGCCAGTCTGGATACTGGAATTCAGGATATTCTTAAACTCGGAAAGCGCGCATTGATCACTATTTACACTGATGCTGCTGGAACGACCATTGCATCTGATGAACACGGCGATATTAACGAGCGTGAGGTTCTTAGCATCAGTTTTACTGCTTCTTACAAAGACGCTGATGGAAACGATACTAATCCCTTCGTGGTAGTTAAGTTTACTAACGGCAATGGTCAGTTCGTTGATTACTTTACCACTATTGATTATGTAGATGATCACTGGTACAAGTTATCTGATAAGGCCATCCCCAGCAAGACTTTCTAAATCTCATTTAGCAGTTTAAATATAAATGTATAACATTTATTTGGGCGTTTAGCTCAAATGGTAGAGCGCTTGCTTAGCATGCGAGAGGTACTGGGATCGATGCCCAGATCGTCCAATAAAATAATATCGCATTGTTTATGTGATATTATTTTTATTATTTTTTTTTCATAACGTGTTTACTCTACAATAGGATAACTTCCCTGCATAAGCATACCACATTGTCCCTTACCGCTATTATATTCAGAACCGCGTCCAAGATAAATATATCCATCTTTTCCCCAAGTAGTTCCCCAGGAATTCTTCACTCTATAATAATCAGTGCCATCCATAGAACCATATCCAACTACTAAAACACCATGGTCAAGTTGAGTTCCACAGTCACCAGTAAACACTCCCGTACTGTAAAGTTGAAAGTCTTTCTGGTCTGCTTGAATAGCAATGGCAACAGGTTGCTGATTTAGGGCAACCATCATATCTTCATCCGAATTAGCAGGCACATCGTAATAACTTGTAATAACAGTTCCAGGCACCACATCACAATCAGACATGCATGTTCCAGATATCTTAGTCGTTCCAGAAGTATAAGGGTAAGATGCTTCCTGGCACAAACCACCATTCTTCTCAATCCAAGAGAACGCGTTATCCATCAAACCACCATTGCATCCGTGGTCTTTTCCACCGTTGCGGAAAGTATCACAATCTACCAATTGTTGCTCAGATAGAGATACCAAATCACCATGCTGAACATAATTTGCACCCTCAAGAGCACCAGTAGTAGAGAAACTCCAACAAGAACCACATTGACCCTGGTTCTTCACATCAGTAACCGCTCCATTAGTTACCCAATCAATCGAATCAGCAAGCATTACAGTATTCGCATCTTTGCATCCGTGAATGCAACCAATAGTATCCTTAGTGCATTCATTGTGAACATTCTTTACGCAGTCAATCAAACATTTAGCGTGGTCCACTTTGTTCTGAAAAGAATCGGGACGAACTCTCAGATAACGCGACGAAGCAACTGGTTTACCAGAATAACCCAAATACTCACGAAACTGTTCACTGTTCATACCTGAAAACTGGTTATGGTCCAATGAATAAGACAAATTGCGGTCGTTCACACTAATAATATGGTCGTCATTCTCCAACCAATTAATAAACGCACGATCCATGTGATCATCATTCTTAAAAATCATTTCAAAACGCTTCATCCAATCTTGAAACCTCTCTCTTCTATCTTCAACAGAAGCACTTGCCATAACAGCAAACACAGCAACATACAAAATTCTCATAATCATCACTTATGGTAATAAGTTATTATGAAGGTATCTGTTTAAATACTTTCTATAATGTTCTTCTGAGTCAGTCACTTTGTTGGATACACGCCATAACTCTGGCACAATAACGTCCCTTCGTCCGGTTGAATACGGATTTTACAAAATCCATTCATACCCCATTTTTTTCCCCACGAATTTTGAATTATCCAATATTCACCTTCCTCATCATAATCATATCCTACTAATAATACAGCGTGATTGAGCGTTTTAGATACGTTCATTGGAACATCTATTATACCATCTTTGTAAAAACGAAAATATATGTTGTCTGCATCTACTGCTATGGTTACTGGATTTTGCAATAAACTCAGTTTCATGTCTAATATAGAATTGGGTATTACAAATTTATATTTGGATATAGATGACCCATTTACTTTTGATATATTCGCAGGTTTGGAACAATTTTGCGTTTCTGCTATATATTTGTAATCATTATTATCGTATAAACCACCATTTTCAATAATATAATCGAATGCTGTGTGCATCATACCTCCATTACATCCATAATCTTTAGTGGAACAGTCTACCAATTCTTGCTCAGATAACCTTCCGACTGAATAATTGCGCACACGCATAAATGTTTCTAATGCTGTAGTGACAGAAAATGCCCAGCAAGACCCACAACTACCTTGATTCTTCACCTGACTTAACATATTTGTATCATTCCAACTATATTTACGCAATTTGTCTTTATTGAATACCCCATCAATATAGGGTATAGGTGTTTGTAAGAATTTAAAATAGGTGCTTGGAGATATATCATCTTTACTAATCGTATTTATCATTAAATCCGTTGTGTAGTCATTATCAAAATCAACTATATCGGCATATTTATTCAAACCTAATTTTAATGTATTGTTTTGCTTAACTAACAGTGTATTTGCTTCTTGAATTCGTTTCAAGTTTTTTTCAAATAACAAATAATTATCTTTGTTCTTTTCAGCAAACGTTTTGTAATCAACTGGACTATCGTAAACTCCTCCAGTAAACACTGGTTGTTTGAACTCATTATAGAAATCAAAATATTCTTTTGCATGATTGTAATTGTTCATATATACTCTACATTGTCTAATGTAACGATTATGCAATGGTATCCAACTGTCTATAATACATAGACCCGATACAAATAAAAATAGTAAAAACATTGTGTATGTAACATATGTATACACAATATTTTATCTCATTGCGTCATTTATTGTTTGCCGATTATGATTAGAATCTTTGTATCCTTCTAAGTATAATTTCGTAAAATTCAAATGATTCTTTGTTTGTAAAAGTGGATTATTCGAACAATTTGAAACGGTATAACTAGAATTCCACATACCAGAATGAATGGTAAACGACGGTAGTATACTCGTTATATATGGATATTTGAAAAATCCACCATCAAAAGACACTTGATTTCTGTATTTATGTATCAATCCTCCTGTGATAAACGGAATATGAGAACTTGCAATACAACAATCCAACGTATCCTCTAAATTCGTAAAATTATTGTAAATTTTTAGTTTGAAACGAAAAGGAAATTTCATCACAGTTACTCCTATATTTATTTTTTCTAAATCGAAATCTGATTCTTTGTAATTTTCTAATATGTATTGTTTCATTCTTTTTTCAATTTGTAATATAGAAGTTGCGTTTTGTATATTTGTTTTTAATAAATTGTCTATAAATTCGGTATCGTTTCCTTTAAACGCAAAAAATAGAGAATTCCACGCTCCAGCAGACGCACCTGAAAATATATATTTTGATAAATCTTGATGACGTTTTACATATGAACTAATTCCCAATAAATAAAAACCATACAATCCGCCAGGTGTGCTAATAATTAATTTTGATTCATTGTTCGCATCCAATTTGGGTAATAAATTTCCTTGAATATGATTATTTAATGTTCTATATATTGGAAATAATGTATTATACAATAAGAACGCACGAGTTATCCACAATTGAAACAAAAATAAGATAAAATAGTTTCTCATATATTCTGTGGTATATGGATATATTTTATTGAAGTTCACTATTGTTACTTATAATTTATTTACTAATACCTCTTTTATCACACTACGGACAATTTTATCTCGAAATTGTTTATTTTCTTGTTCACCAAGACCACCCAATACAGTATTGCACAATTTCATATATTCAACATTATGAGGAGAATCAAATATTTGATATTCTGGGTGTTCATCTCGCCATTGTTCAATGTTTTTGCAGTTCTTATTTGCCACTTTATTTACCAACCCTTTCAATGCTTCTTTCGAATCATTTTCTCTTGACCATTCGTCGTTTTCTTTAATATATAGTGTTTCACGTTTCAAATCGGTACAGTGAAGAGGACGCTTATATGTATCTAATTCTCTTAGTTTATTTACTAAGATACGTGAAATACCGTTCACATACCCCAAACGACCTGTTTCGGTCAAATCTTCCATATTTAATTCCATATCTTCTAAAAAATCAGACATATTTATCGCATCTTTACATTGTTCATTCAAAAAGAAATTCAAATTAAATTTTTGGTTATGATTTATCGTTTGGTTATTAGTTGTTGTTGGTTTTTGTGCTAATTCTACAATATGTTTATTTTGCTCGATAATGAGTTCTTTGAACTCTTGATTTTGTTTTATCAACTCTATTATCGTATCAGATTCGGTATTTGTTTGGTTTAATAAAGTGTTTGTAATGGGTGTTTTTATGTCTATTTCATCACTGCATAATTGTTTATGCTTCCATAATCCCACACGAGACTTATACTCTTTTTCACAATATTCACATATAAAACTACTTTTTGAACTTTTTGGAACTTTTTCTGTTAACGATGTTAACTGGCGATGTTTTGCAGTCAATAAATGTCTGTCAAATTGACTTTTTCTTACCGTATTGTATGCGCACATTTTACATTCATAATTTTTGGAACTTTTTGGAACTTTTTTTGTTAACATTTGTTAATATATTGTTAACAGAAAAAAGTTCCTAAATCGGTTTTTCAGAAAATATAATTTTTTTTTATGCAGTCAAATATTTTTCCAAAAAATTCAAATTACAGCATAATGCTGTAAACGTGTTTTTTGAAAACTTCGAATTCGGAAACTATTTTGGAAAAATGAAAAGTGGACATTTTAAAAATGTCCGAAAATGAAAAAATCTCCAGAGAGTTGGAATTCGAAAATTTACCTCTTTTGGGATTTCTTAGAAATAGTATGTGGTTGATATTGTATATAAATTCGCTGCACTGTTCCGCCTAATTCATTAACATACGTTTTGGGAGGTGCTTTAGTATCGTGTGAAGGGTGTTGTTCGTTTTCTTTTAATGTTGAGTTCATAAATGATGAATATACATATAATCATCATTTTCTTTTATGCATCACGATTCCGGTGTTTTCCGTGTAATTGAAAGAATTCGTTTACATGTGAGAAGTCTTTGTTCTCGATTTCTTTGTATGTCTCGTTCATTTTCTGTATTCGTGTTTTACACGTTTCTTTGTCTAATAATACGGTTTCGGGTAAATGTTCTCGTAATTTGCTATATATGTTCTCTATTATTTGGTGTGTAGAATATGAATCAGTTTCGAGTATTTCTTTATAGTCAAAAACGAGAACATTTTGCATTTTTTTATATTTTTCGTTTATTTTTTTGTCGTCACGTTCCGTGCAAACAAAAAATATATTGTATTTTTCTTTATGTTGCTGCATAAATCCTTCAATATTTAAACAGTGACTTTTATAAATATTACAATTGGCATGAAATGGTCTTATATCATGACTGATTTCCCATAAACATCGTATTTTTTCCTCTGGACTTATAAATCCATATAATAAATTAACTAATAATGTTGTCCCGGTTCTCATATGACCTGTTTGAATAATGACTATAGGTTTTTCACTCATGGTAATATACTATTAGACACATAAAATATGTGAGCATCTTCCGTAAAAGTGGTATTGAGAACATGTGCATATTTTATTTGATAACGTATCTAGATTTATTGGTGCAACATGTCTGGATTTTCCCCATATAATGCGCATGAATGATAACATTTTGATATAAATGGTATCGTTAAATATAATTCTATAAATTTGGTTTTGGTTCTCGTAATTATGCCTTTACATATTCAATTTTGTATTTCCCATTTTCTTTGATTAGTTTACCTACTAAAGTAGGTTCCATATTCGGGTTTTGTAATGCTAGTTTGTAACTGTCCATATCATACACTTCCATTGTATCAGTTCGTAAAGCGAACATTTTACCTGCAAATGTAATTTCTTGTGCGGTCCATTGTATCTTGGATACAACTTCTTTATCGATTTTATCTACTTCAAATGATGGATAACTTGCGAAAGAATTCGATTCCACTTTTCCAAACCCATAGCATACAACCGGTTTATCGGTAGTAGACAAACTGGAATATACATTGCAATCAACCGCAGTTTCTTTTACTGCTTGTAATATTTGATTATTGATCTTTTGTTTAGAACTAGCAATTTCATATAGGTTCTCGTCGGTAGTAATGGGAGTTTCTTTATCCAATCTACTCACATCGCGAAGACGGAGAACAATATGTTTTTCATCTTTCTTTTGTGCATCGCTCATTGCAGAAACATACAAGAATACTTTCACGGTTCTCAATTCGACCGGTAAGTCTTGATGACTACAAATACGACGGGCTCTACCGACCACTTGTTCTGGGCGAACCATATGCCAGTAAGGTTCGACGATATGTACATAACGAGTATTCTTCAAGTTAATACCCTCTGCTCCAGATGAGGTAATCATGAAAACTTTGATAATTTCGCCATACATATTGTTTTCGTTTTGCTTTCTCAATTGTTCTGCAATATTGGTGGGAACCAAATTCCACGAACCATTGTAAATATTACGGACAATTTCTTTCTCTTCGGCACTTTCAGTTCCGGTATACAAGACAAAACGAGGTTTGCCCACATCTTCTTCATTTTCATCAATTTCCCAATTACCCTCGCGTCGCGTGAGTTTGAACTCTGCGAATCCATTTGCCAATAACATCAAACGTAGAATACCGATACCCTCAATCGTGCGGAAATTACTGTATACCAAATGAAGACCCTTGTTTTGCTCGTCAATCAAGTTCAATAATATTTTTTGGAATTTGGGACTGAGTTCCGCAAGAGCAGGTCCAGATAAATACTTTGACTTGTTAGACTGTGCATCTACTTCAGCAATTAAATCGAGAGCGTGTTGTATACGTTTTCCATAATTGTTCATATCTTTTGTTTCCATCACTTCTTCCAACTTCTCAGCATCAGCGTAACTATCTGTTTCATGTGCCACCTTCGCAGGAACCATATCAAGGATGTTCTCGTTCACCTCAGTATCTCCAGGTGTAGGTCTTTCAATCTCGTTTGGAAAGACAAAATTACAAGCCGCTCTTGAGAAAATGCGGTAACTACTTGAAATATTAAATAATTCATCCCCCTTCGCTTGTTTCTTCTTACGTTTCTGCATTTGCTTTTCTTTGTCTGCCTCCACTTTACGTATTTTCTCGTAAATATCGAACTGATGGTCAGACATTTCACACTTTTCTACGTGGTAAATATCACCTTGCTCAGTTTCTTCGTACTTTGGTAATAATTCTTCTTGGGCACTGCGGAAATAAGATGTGAGACCTAAGATTCTACGCTGGAACAACGAAACATTTTTTGCTTCCTCTTTATCACCGTCCACAAATGTAGAAATGAATTCATCGGATACATCGGGAAGTGATTTATAAAAGTCAACCTTGATCTTTTTGGAGAGAACTTCAATCTGGTTTTTCTGTAATATTTTTACTATTTTGTTCATAAAGTCTTCATCGGAAATATTTCCTGCGTCATCTAAGCGAACCCCATCATAACGGTCAAATACATCCGAACCATCACCTCCTTTTTGAGGTTTCTTGCGGGTAGTATTGGGTTTCGTTGTACGCTCTTTATGAGTCTTTTTGAGAGCACCGCGTTTTTTCGCATTGATAAATCCGAAAGGATTACGGGTAACGGTGAGAACATTGTTACTATAATTCACATAATCAAATGTGCGCATATTTCCTTTATCTAACATCTCCAAAATAGTATCAGTATTTACTTTTTTGTTTGTTTGGACTTGCACTGGGAAAGTCCAAGTTTTGATATATCCTCGTAAAATATTGAATAATACACCAATCTCATTTGGATAATTAATAATAGGCGTTCCCGACAATAATACAATACGGGCGTTTGTTGCTTTCATCAAGTAATCATATAAAACATATGCAATGGAATCAGGTTTTTTAATTTTATTAACGACTCTACTTACGAAATTATGTGCCTCATCAATAATGACCACACTATTATCAAATGGGTTCTTTGTCATATTATCAGTAAGTTTCAGTAATGAGTTTTTGTTAAGACCATTATAGTTGATGTCTTTATATTTGGCACGAATCATTTGGTTTAATTGGTCATCGATGGATGTTTGTTGTTCAGCGTTTAATTGCGCAAAGTTTGATTTTTCTTTAACATTCAAAAACCAGGCGCCTCCTTGTTCACGAATGAACTCAACAGGTAAAGACAACGCACGCGATAGCACACCTGTCATTTGTGTATTACCTTCAATCGATACAAAATCCCAATATTGGTCTTTACGATATAAGTCATCACCACATTTCTTCATTTCACTAAAAAAATTCATTTTCAGAGATGCAGGAGTCATCACCACGACTTGTTTATTATGTTTCATTCCCTCCGCAATCGCAATGGATGTACACGTTTTACCTGAACCGAGACCGTGATATAACAGCAATCCACGATAAGGAGTATATAAATTCAAATAATCGCGCACGATTTTTTGATGAGTGAGTAAATCAAATTCAGTTTGGTCGGTTTTACGGTCACAACTCACTTCATCTGTCATATTCATCAATTCTTGGCGTCTGGGTTCAAATAATCCACGTAACTTAGAAACAAACATTTTACGATTGTTCAAATAATAAGGAGACACCATAATGATATTTTTTTCTTTGTCTTTAGGTAGACGGTCGGTTATTTTTTGAGAACGTATAACAGCAGTGGTTAAATCAATTGCGTCCAAGTCAATATCTTCGACGGGTTGTATAACTTTCGGTTTACGGCCACGTTTCTTGGGAACAGGAATTACAACTGGTTCTGGTTCCTGGACGGTTAATTCTATTTTGTCTTGTATAGGTTCGTCAATTTCTTCTATTTCATCTACAGTAGGTTCCTGTGGAACAATCTCGTCTTTTTCCTCTTCTTGTTTTTCTTCTATTTCTTTGATAGGTTCAGGTTCACTAATATCTGGAAACAAAGGAGTTTCTTTATCTTCTTTCTCGGCGGGTTCCTCTTCTTCTTGGACATCCATTGAGAACTTAGGTGCTTCATCAATAACTATTTTATTCGTCAATTTAATAGCACTTGGTTCGGCAATTTTTTCCATATAAGGGACAATAGGCACTTGGGTTTTGGGGATAGACAGTTTATTTGAATATACGGGCAATTTACCGAGTTGTCTAAGTTTCTCCATAACCAGTTCGCGGTCTATATTCGCAGAAGCGCGTTTATCCACAATCGATATTTTTTTAGGTTCTCGCAATAGTTTCATTTGTTCACTAGGTTCTTCTGTAACTATTTCTTCAGTCATTTCATCTTTCTCGTTTTCTTGAACTGGTTTCATTTCAGTAGAGTTGAGAACATCATCATTATTATTTCTTTTGAATGCGATTTCTATATCTCGACGTTTTGCTGGAATACCCTTTTTTTCTAACAATTCTAAATATGTATGAGGAATATTCATAACTGAGTATATAATATAATAGTATAATTTTTCTTCTATAACTGTTTACAGGTAAATCAAAAAGCATTGGGTAGATCATAGAAATCACTATTTCCATAAAAAATAAAGGAGAACAATTTTTGATGAGGGGGTATAGATGCACCATTGTCTGAACCGCGCGACGTTTGAATATTGGTAGTTTGTGTCATATCAGATATAACCGGGAATGTGCAACTAAGAGAACGTTGCATTTTTTGTATATGTTTTGGAACATGACTTTCTTTATTTGCCACTTTATGGAAATTTTGATAATAATTCAGGGTATCTATATCGTCTTTATGTGTAATTTTCATTTGAATACGTGCGTTGTCAGTCTTGGCATTCAATGCGCCCACATGTATCAAATTCGCATTAAAAATAATGATATCCCCTTTGTTACAAATAATGTTTTGTAATGGTTTGGTAAAATTTATACAATGCGACCATTTACTTTTATGACTACCAGCATATACGCTAAGACATTTGTCCATATTTTCTAAAAATAATAACATCGTATACGACGGATGTTTTTGGTTCTTATTAAAAAAATCCCCATTATTATCACGATGACATGTATTTACGTGCGATTTTTCAATCACCCAAATATAATCTTGCATAACGTAGTGTTGTCCTACTTGTTTTTTGATAAATTGGTTTAATTTTGATTTGGACTGAATAGCATGTTGAAGTGTTTTATATTGGTGTTTTTTCATAGACGTATGCATTGATGACAAGTCACTTTTTGTAAAAAGTTGGGAACCTACGCAATAACCGTTTGTTTGAAGTTGTATTTTTGGAATCAACTCGTCAACACCTGCGTCTTGGTCAAAATCAAAGAAAGGCAATATCAACAATAAGATAACTAGAAAAAATAATAGATACACGTATATAGTTTTATTCATTTACAACCAGCGATTATATACAATAATACTAAATAAAATATTTTCTTACGATATATGCTTTGTAAAATACAATAGTAAATACAAATGATATTCAGTAAGTGTAATAAAAAGAAATATGTACAATATATATAATGAAATATTCCAATAGACATATATTGAATATATTGAATGAAAATGTATATAGGAAACATGATATGAAAGAACAATACAAATTTAGCGAGTTACCTATATTGAATCATATAACAGAATTATTGTACAATAGTGAGATGGAATATAACAATTTAGTTAACAGATTTCAATCAACCCTAAGTTATCAATTGCGATTACCTGATTATTTGCCAGATACAATACAAAATGTGATTACTGATATGCATACCATGAAATGTTGGTGTAGTTTTACTATACAAGATAGGATATTCGATGTAAATTTACATTTTGATGGAACAAAAAAATATATGCAACACGATATAGATGAACATTTCAAAAAAATATACATGTGGCTCTATATCGCATCTAGATATGCAAGTCCCAAATGTTCAAAATATGTAAAAATAAATATATATTTGACACCCCACAAAAAGAAATTGCCAAAACAATACAATATAGTTGACCGTGAACATGCGAATACCGCATTTACGACATCATGTCAAACGGAAACTGAAATATGTATTTTCAGAGAAGAAGAATGGTTAAAAACATTTATTCATGAAACTTTTCACAGTATGGGTATGGATTTTTCAGCAAATGGTTCGCAACACACAAACGAATTGATTTATACATTCATACCGATTGAAACAGATGTTCGTTTATATGAAGCATATACTGAATGCTGGGCGGAAATAATCAACAGTTTGTTTGTTGCATTCTATCATATGAAAAAACGCGGGTCAACAAATATGGAAAACGTATTTAATATTGTATTAAATATTGAACGTAGATTTTCTATGTTTCAGTGTGCAAAAGTGTTGAATCATTACAATATGAGGTTCGATGATTTATTCAAACAAACTAAATTATCAAGTGTTCGTCGAAATAATTACAAAGAAAATACACCAGTATTATCATATTATCTTCTTAAGATGGTATTGATGTATAATGCAAAAGATTTCATAATATGGACATCTAAAAATAACGACAAAACAATCAATTTCAACCGAAAACCTGACCCCAAAAAAGAAACGAGATTAGTAAATTTTATCAAAAAACGTATGAATATGCCAATAATGATGGAGATGTTAGACAAAGCAAATAAATATTTGAAGGAAAGTCAAAATAAAAAAAATATGATAACACAAAGTTTACGTATGACTGTTTATGAAGCGGTATAAATCAAATAATGAAATAATTAGATGGTAAAAGCATTTAATTTTTTGATAGCAGATTCACAAGCGATTTGTTCCGCCTTTTTCTTGATTTTATGAATACCTTCTCCTAAGAACAAGAATATTTTACTGTGTTGTGACATATGCATATGAATATCATTATATGATGTAAATTGGTCAATTCGTAAGGCGGATGTTGAGTCTACCATATGAATCGGTATGCCTAATCTCAAATAAACGCCCATATGATATCCATTGTCTACGTCATGTTGCTCAATTTCAAGATAATCTGGGGTAACTTTAAACTCTTTTTGTATTTTTACTTGCAATATATTTTTATAATTGTCGTCATTGCGAATCAAACTAATCCAATCTACGTGCTTTTCAAATACACTTTCAACGAAGACTTGAACCATTTGAAAACCTGGACCACAAACAAACGTGTTCTTGAACCATTCATGTTCATCATTAATATCCATGCGGTTAAAATCCAAGAATAGTGCACCTATGAACGCTTCAAATAAACATCCCAATTTTTTATGATTTACTCGTATTTGCTTTGATTCAGCATTTTTAGACAAGATAAACCACTTATGGAGTCCCATCTCATATGCCATGCGTCCAATTGACTCGTTTTTTACTAGTGCGATTTTCTTCTCTGTCATGAAACCCTCATTTTCTTTGGGGAACCGTCGATACAAATAATATTTAGTGATACATTCTAACACGCCATCACCAATAAATTCAAGTCGTTCATTTGATTTAGAATACAGTGGCAAACAATCTTCAGGTTTTTCTGTAATAATCACGTTATTTTGTTTGTTTTCAAGACTAGGGCGTTTGATATAAGACCTATGAACAAATGCTCGTTTATACAAATTATAATTATGAATATCTGAATTTACGCCATAACGCATAAGAACCTGTTTAATTTCGGCGTCTGTAATCAATACATTTAGGGGATTATACGGGTCAAATACATAGGTTTCTTCCCCTTCGCTATTTTTCTGCACAATAATGTCTTCGTCAGAATTCATGTTATTAAAGAAATAAAATGAAGTCTACGATTGAATATACGTAAGACAATAATACATTATTTATCCATTATCAATTTTATAGAATTGATAAAATATCTTTAGTAAATATATAATCATGGTTTTAATGAATGCTTCCAGTAGGGCGCGTCACGCCTCTTCTATTGTCAATCAAGATTTCAAGGGTGGAAACAAGAAGGCCGGACTTCCTAAGCAAGTTGGCCGCACCCAGTGGATGTCTATTCACTTCAGACAGACCAGCCAGAACACCACTGTGCTCAAGGCCCCCGAGGTGTCCACCGTTAAGGTGTCCCGCCCTATCTCTATGAGATACATGTAAATTATTATTACAACATAAAAATAATATTTAATCAATAAACAATATAATTTTTATCATATTGTTTATACTATACCCATTATGCGTATTATTATTGATGACCGAGAACAAGATTTATACAATAAGTGCGAACATTTACGCATAACCAATACTAAATTTGGATACAATATACTTGAAAAAGACACATTACAATTAGGAGATATTTTGATAACTACAGACGAAAATAAACCTGTATTGTTAATCGAGCGCAAAACAATACCAGATTTGTTGGCATCTATTAAAGATAAGCGTTACGAAGAACAATCACATAGATTGATACACAGTAGTGGTTATCCGCCACATTCGATTTTTTATGTGATAGAAGGGGGGTTTTCGCAATGTCGAACGGAACTGGAAAAGCGCATTGCCTATTCTGCAATCGTCTCTATGCAAATGTTCAAGGGGTTCAGTGTATATAGAACATTTTCAATAGTAGAAACGGCGGAATGGATTATGAGTTTGGGGGATAAAATAGAACGTAATTTTGGTAAGGGAATTATACCATATTACTTAACACAACATTTCTTACGGGGATTGAATCAAAAAAGAGAAGAACAACAAGAAGAAACACAGAATTATCAAGAAAGCGAAAATATACAAGTACAAGTTAGCGAAAAGGACTATTGTGCAGTTGTAAAAAAGACGAAAAAAGACAATATTACCGAAAATAACATTAGTGAAATCATGTTATGTCAAATCCCAGGCATCAGTTCGGTTACAGCAATCGCTATTATGAAACATTTTACGAATATTTCGGATTTGATTTATAAGTTACACGAGGACCCAAATTGTTTACAACAGATTCAAATAGAAACAAATGGAAAATCTAGAAAACTAAATAAAAATATCATAGAAAATATTCATAAATTTCTTATTAAAAAAGAGATAGACACAATATAATTAATTTAAATAAATAATACAGACAAAAATATTGTATATTGTATAATCACAATATACATTATGATATCTTATTTAATGACAAGTCATAATAGCAATAACGGCAATCACATAAGAATGTTTTTACCTGAAACTACATCAGATTTATCATTGAACTTACCTAATACAGAAAGAGACCTAAGTAGCGATAGTAGTACCGGATTATCATTGTCTTTTCGGTCATCGGTTGATAGCATATTTACGTTAGATCAGGAAGAATATTTAGAAGCGGGCAATGATAATGAAAAAAACACAACAAATCAAATGCCCATAACAATCATACACAAAAGGATCAGAGAACAAACATACACAAAAGAAGAGGGAAAAAGTCCTACGCCAACAAAATACTACAAATTACTAGAGGAAAACAAAAAAATAGTAGACGGGTTTAAAAACAACTAATAATTGTTCCTTTCTTTCAATTCAATACCACTATAATATTCGAGTGTTTCTATATCCTCAAATATTTTATCCACATCTGAACCGATAGATAATGTGCCGTGACGCTCCAACGCAACGATATCGTGTTTATTTAATTTATCAAGGCAATCATTTGCTAATTCATAACTACCTGCAGGGTGATATTTGACATTCAATCCGATTTTTCCAACATTTAATTCGGGAAAGGTGAGTTTGATATTATATAATTCATGTTGTTTGTTAAGTCCAGTATATGCAATGATATTTGGAGGATGCGCGTGAACCACAAATGTATCTGAACAAAAATTGGAAGTTAATGTTTGCAAATATGAATGCATATAGATTTCCCTTGAAGGAGCATACGGATATTTCTTATCATAAACCAAATTGTAGTCACCCGTTATACGATTACTTGAAAAATTCGGATTTTGTCTAAAATGTATTTTAATAATTTGGTCACAATTAATCTCATTTTTTTTTACTTGACCAGCAGATATATAAAAGTAGTCAGCACCTTTTGGTTTGAAACTTACGTTACCATCACGGATGCTAATAAATTTGTTGGTATACAACCGTTTCATAGTATCTACTATTTGTTTCTTGTAAGACATATAGTAGATAAGTACATTTTTTCTTATTTACAGAACATCGATCGGATTCTCGAAATTACTAGGAATACTTGGATAAAAACTGGTTTTAGGTGTAGATAATACAGGACGAGTGACCTTGTTTTCATCATATTTTCCAGACTTCACCTGTTGGTTAGTGTGTTTTACACCGCCCCAATTAGCATCCATAGCATTATCACTCTTTTTATCTAACTGTGTAGAATCGTGAACCTTGTCCAAGTCAGTATACACGCCAACAAATAAGTTTGTTGGGTCAAACCCTGGGTAATTATTTTGATTATAAGGACCATTATCGCGATTAGCATCTAAATATTTCACAATCTCGTGGTCTTTAGGTAAAACTTCAGATGTGGAAGGTAATCCGCCCTGTAAATGAAAAGGACTCGGACGCATTCTATATACATCGTTACCTTGAGTATCGTTTTCTTGTCTTAGGAACAATACAGGACAGTCGCTTCCTTTGTTGCGTTGTATTTCTAAATAGTTGATATATTCATCTAAACTAAAGAAAGGTAATGGATTATGACCGTCTTCTTTAGGTTGATTCGTAAAATACAACAATAATCGATCGTTTTTCTGAACTAATAAATCAGGACATTCACGGGATGCGAAACCTTCCTTTTTTTTGCACCCACAAGAAGGAAATGTCATCACTACATAAATACCTGTTACAAATACAATTAATAACAATGTAACTGCTAGTTTATTCATAATTGTTTAATATATATAGTATATACTGAAAAAAATATGTATGTAAATATATATACGGTCATATTATGCCATCATCAGGAAAGAAATCAGTAAAGAAAACTACTAAGAAACAACCTAAGAAAACTGCAAAGAAGCAACCAAAGAAAATGGCGAAAAAAATGGAAAAAAAAGATGCGAAAAAAGAACCTACTATTGTCGTATTGTTCTTTGCCCATTGGTGCGGACATTGTCAGTCTATGTATCCTGAATGGGAGAAACTACAGAAAGAATATGAAAACAATGACGATTTTGTGTTACGAGAGATTGAACATGGAAATATTGAACAAGATAAATCTATTTTAGAACGGGAGTACGATGTGTCTCCTATTCAGGTGCAAGGATTTCCTACGTTGGTGAAGTTTCATCCTCACAAAGAGGTAGAACAATACGAAGGTGGAGAACGAACACAAAGCAATATGAGTAACTGGTTGAGTGGCAGCATCAAAGAAAAAGTTCCATTAGATACGATGAAGTTTTATTATGGTGGATACAAGATTCCCATGATTGGCAAAGTAAAAACGTATTCTAAAAATAAAAATAAATCTAAATCGAAAAAGAGTGGGTCTAAAATACTATGAAATTATAACCTACATTATCAGGTGCTAAAAACTAAACATAACTGAAAAATTGATTATGTATATTAGACAATATACATAAGAAACAGAGATAAACACAACACAACAATATAAATATGAGCGAGAAACGAAACCTTATTGTGAAAAAATACTTCAGATTATTCGACTTTAACGTATATGATGATGGTGCATATGCATCTGATAAAACATTTATTATTCAAATGTTTGGAGTGGATGAGAAAGGAAAAAAGTTATGTGCATATGTAGATGATTACAAACCATTCTTTTATATCAAAGCACATGACGATTGGACGAATAAAGATATGGAAACATGGGCGCGAACATTGGATGAGAAGTATCGGAACTATATTATCAAGAAAAAAATAGTAGAACATCATAAATTGTACGGATTTTCTGGTGGAAGAAAACACAAGTTTGTTCGTTTGGAATTTGATAATACATCATCAATGAGTCAATTCAAGAATTTATGGTTTACAAAAAACAAATACGACGAACGAGTCCGTGAAAATTTACTTCATAATGGTGTTGAATTAGAATTATATGAAAGCAATATTCCCCCTTTATTACGTTACTTTCATGTCAACGAAATTGCGCCGTCTGGATGGATATCGTATAAATCAAACAAAGTAATCAAAATCCAAGAAGGAGAAAAGAAGACATCTTGTGATCATGAGATTACTTGTTCATATAAAGCAATTGTTCCTGAACCTACAAAGGAGACGATTGTTCCGTTTAACATATGTAGTTTTGATATTGAGGCGAGTAGTAGTCATGGTGATTTCCCACTACCAAAAAAGACTTACAAACGACTTGCGTCGAATATTGTAGATATATTTATTAAACAGCGAAAATACAGCAATAGCGAGTTAATGTCTCCTATATTTCGGCGTTGTATTATGAAAGCATTTGGATATGACAATATTGGTGAAGATATTGACGTGGTGTATCCTAAGAAACCCATTAAAAAAGATGAACTAGACAGGATAATACAATTGTATCTACAAGTTCCTATGAACAAAATATGTAAAGATAACGACGAAGCAATGCAAGAACTATTGAGTATTCAAGATATGTTTGAAGATGTTCATAGTCAGAAAGAGCAAGAAAGTAATACGATGGATAGTGATGTCCAAGGAAATCAAGAAATAGACGAGGGGAATGTTCAGTCATGGAAAAAGAAATTTGGGTATAAAAAGAACAAAGTAAAGGGAAATGTCAATATTGTAGAATATTTGCTAGAAGATAGTCATACCCGCGAAGAGCAACTCAACGCACTTGATGTATTGTTATTATCCAAACTACCATCACTAGAGGGTGATAAAGTAACTTTCATCGGTTCAACATTTATGAATTATGGCGAGAAAGAACCGAATAAAAACCATTGTATCGTATTGGGGGATTGTGATGAGGTGAAAGGTGCTGAAATCGTATGTGTGGATACTGAAAAGCAGGTGCTGTTAGAATGGACCAAAGTAATTCAACGCGAAAATCCAGATATTATTATTGGATATAACATATTTGGTTTTGATTACGAGTTCATGTTCCAGCGGTCAAAAGAAACTGGATGTGTATCAGAATTCTTGAAATTGTCGCGCGATCGAGACCACATTTCTAAGAAAGAAAACAAAGGATTTGATAGTGGTAGCGACATACAGATTATGAATACAAAAGTCATGTTGGCAAGTGGTGAATACGATTTACGATATTACAACATGTTAGGACGATTACAAATTGATATGTATACATATTTCCGACGTGATTTCAATTTGTCATCATACAAATTGGATGATGTTGCTGGACAGTTCATTAATGATAGCATAAAAAAAGTAGAATGCACTACAGATGCAAATGGTAAGGAGATTACCAAATTGTATAGCAAGAACTTAATGGGTTTACATGTAGACGATTTCATTCATATTGAATTAAGTAGTTTTACATCGGATTATTTCAAAGACGGTAAAAAGTTCAAAGTTGTTGATATTGAATATAATGTGGAAGTAGAAGAAAAAGGAAAAATAAATAAATACAATGTAATTGTGATTGATGACCATCAAGACATAGATAAATCTAAGAAACTGAATTGGGGTATGGCGAAAGACGATGTGACTCCTCAAGATATTTTCCGATTGGCGGATGAAGGTCCTAGAGGAAGAGCAATTGTTGCGAAATATTGTATTCAAGATTGTAATCTGGTGCACCATTTGATGAACAAGATTGACGTCATTACTGGATATATGGAGATGTCGAATATTTGTAGTGTGCCGATTAGTTTCTTGGTGTTTCGTGGTCAAGGTATAAAACTAACAAGTTATGTTGCGAAGAAATGCAGAGAAAAAGATACATTGATGCCTGATTTGGAAAAACCGAGATTTGCAAGTGGATATGAAGGAGCAATTGTGCTGCCGCCCAAATGTAAAATGTATATGGATAATCCGGTAGCATGTGTTGATTATTCGTCCCTATATCCATCTTCAATGATTAGTCAAAACTATTCACACGATAGTAAGGTTTGGTCGAAAGAGTTTGACTTAGATGGTAATCCAATTCCTGAGAAAACCAAAGGTGAACAAGATGAAAACGGTAAGTTTATATATGATGAATTACCTGGATACCAATATATTGACATTGAATTTGATACATTTGAATATCGTCGCGCCACACCAACCTCTCGTGCGGAAAAAATCAAAGTAGGAAGTAAAAAATGTAGATGGGCACAATTACCCGATAATCAAAAATCCATTATGCCTTCTATTTTGGAAGAATTATTAAAAGCGCGTAAAGATACACGTAAAATGATTAAAACTGAGAAAGACCCATTTATGCAGAATATATTGGATAAGCGACAGTTAGGATACAAGGTTACTGCAAATTCGCTGTATGGTCAATGTGGAGCACGGACTTCCACATTTTATGAACAAGATGTCGCAGCGTCTACCACAGCAACAGGTCGTATGATGATTATTTATGGACGGCGTATGATTGAAGAGGTATATGGTGATTTAGAATATGATACACAAAATCACGGTAAAGTTCGCACGAAAGCAGAGTATGTATATGGCGATACGGACTCGGTATTCTTTACGTTCAATTTGGAAGACCCAAAGACAGGTGAAAAAATTGTTGGTCAAAAAGCACTTGAACTAACAATTGAGATTGCTCAAGACGCAGCGGATTTATGCACACGATATTTGAAACCGCCCATGAAATTAGAATATGAGAAGACATTGATGCCTTTTATCTTGTTATCTAAAAAGAGATATGTGGGTATCTTGTATGAAGAAGACCCCAAAGTAGGATATTTGAAATTTATGGGTTTGTCGTTGAAACGTCGTGATTCGTGTGATTATTTGAAAGATGTGTATGGTGGGATTTTGAATATATTGATGAAAGACGGTGGAAGTGATAATCTTCGTGAAGCAATATCTTATTTGAATGATTCGTTAATGAATTTGATTGACGGTAAAGTATCAATGGATAAGTTGACGATTACAAAGGCACTTCGAAGTGATTACAAGAATCCTCAGCAAATCGGTCATCGAGTTCTAGCAGATCGTATTGGTGAACGTGACCCTGGAAATAAACCGCGACCAGGTGATAGAATGCGTTTTGTATTTGTAGTAAATGATAAACCAAAGGCACTACAGGGTGATAAAATAGAAACACCAGACTATATTATTGATAATAAGGTTCCAATTGATTATACCCATTACATTACAAATCAGTTGATGAAACCTCTTCAACAGTTATTCGGGTTGGCAGTAGAAGATATTTGGACCATGCAAAAGAAAATGTCTGCGATTAAGACATATCGTAAAGACGTAGACAAATTAAAAGGTGAATGCGGCGATGATTTGGAATTGTTTATGAAAAAACGTGAGAAGATAAGTAGTGCGAAAATCAAAGTATTATTGTTTGATAAAATTCTACAAATGATTTACAATCGTAAAAATAAAATACAAACACTCGATGCTTTCTTCAAATAATTTGAAATACAATAAAATCCAGCGTACAACAAGTCAAATATATTATACTAAGTATATAAATAACATAATATATATTATATAGATATGACAAATATGTATTTTTTTATTCCTATTTTGATTTGTCAGCAAATCATGTATGCTTTGGGATTAAATATGAACATGACGCCTGGAAAATATAAAATATCACAGGATGACATGACCGGGATATGTAAATACAATGATTGGTTAGACTCAACAACGTATAATGATATGAGTGGCATAGATCATCGTTATCCCTATATTGAGAATGATACCTCACCAGTAGGTCATTTTGCAACATTATTCAAGAAAAAGAACATACTGGAATGTTTACAAAACGAAAAGGACAGTATAATAAATAAGCAGTTGACTTTGGAAGAATACACCAAAAATTATACTGATTCGCAATATACATTCAATATATTTGCTGGAGGACTCATGGTAGATTGGGAGGAAAATATAGAATGAGGCAATACAATATTATATATTTGATTGAAATATATGATACATAGAATTATATATGTGCATTGAACGAAATATCAGCACTATTGAATAATAAGTCTGGTGTGCGTATTTCATAGTTTAAAATTACTTGATACGGATTCATACTAACGTCTTCTAACCGTGATATACTATTATTGATACTTTCTTCATTTGATTCTGATGAGTGTGCTTGTTCATCTTCGTCACGGTCTTCTGTGTCCATGCTTTCGTGAGTCTCTTGATCTGCCAGACCTTCTTCGCAATATGTACAGCGTGTTCCGTATTCTTGTAAAGGACGTCTACATTGTCGGCAACGCGCATTGTAATTACGAATATCGTATCTACATACAGGACAACGAACATTACCTTCAAACCAACGACTAATTCCTTCTTGACTAAAAACATGTCCACAATACATAATTTGAGTTAGCATTTGTTGTTCTTCAAATGGCTCAAGTGTAATGGGACATGTGCTATTATTAATGTGAGTATTATTTGGACTATAAATAATTGAGCGAGTTGCATTGCGAATTTGTTCTTCACTTGGACGAATCACTACATTTTCCATATTATTAGACATAGGAATTGATTGAAATAATAAGTCAAACAAGCTGTTATTGGAATTAGTCTCTGTATTTCTATGATAGGAACGATTTTGGTTTGGTCTTGTAGAATGAAATTGTTGTCCGATTGTTCCATCGTAGAAACGTGAATGTTCGGGTCGCGGTATGCGAGGAGAAGTGTTACGAGTTGTCCGTCGAGGACTCTGTTGTGGAGTTTGAGGAGGACTCTGTTGTGGAGTTTGAGGAGGACTCTGTTGAGGAGTTTGATGGTGCATATTTTGACGTATGTCATTTATAATAGTTAATAATTGACGAATATTTGTGTTATATTCGCGCATATTGTTATTGTATTGTGAACCAATTTCACGCAATGTATGAATAATTGATAGATAATGTGAATAGTATTGATTAGTGTTTTGTTGACTAGGGGAAGGTATCGGTGTGGGTGTCGTAGTTTCGTTTCTATGAACATATGATCTAGTAAACGGTTGTTGTCTAGGTCGCTGAATATTAAATGATAAAGGATAGTTAGTCCTGGTTCCTTGGCGAGCAGACTGTTCTGCGTTTATTTCCTCTGTATACAAATTAACTATACTCTCTAAAAGAGAATCCATTCCTGGAATATTGGAATGGTTTGAATTGGACATTTATAATTAAAATAAACAACGTAAAGATAATATTACTGTAGAAAATAATATCTATATGGATTTAACAAGATATAATGATAAAGGATTAATTGGATTACATAATTTGGGCAATACTTGTTATATAAATGCGTGTATACAAATTCTAAGTAATACTTATGAACTACATGATGTATTACAGAGTAAATCATTTCAAAAATATCTAAAAAATGATGACGATGGTGTTATAACGAAAGAGTGGAATAACCTACAAAGTGTAATGTGGAGCAAAAATGGAAAACTCAGTCCACAGCGATTCATCCATTTTGTTCGCGCGATTGCTCAGAAAAAGGGATATACGCTGTTCAGTGGTTTTTCTCAGAACGATTCTTGTGAGTTTGTTATGTTTTTCTTGGAGATTATACACAAAAGTGCGAGTAGAGAAGTATCATTTTCAATCAATGGGATACCCAATAATGATGTAGATAAGTTAGCGTTACAATGTTACAAATCAAAAAAAGAAATATATGAAAAAGAATATTCCGAAATGCTTGACTTGTTCTATGGATTGTCTTTTCGAAAAATAGTGTCTATGTCCACAAAAAAAGTACATAGTATTAAACCTGAAATGTTTTTTTTATTGAATCTACCAGTGTTGGATAATAATAAGGAATTACACACATTGGACCAATGTATAAAAACCTATCTAACACCAGAAGAATTGACTGGTGACAATGCTTGGTACAATGAAGAAACAAAACAAAAAGAAGATGTTTATATGGAATCTGGATTTTGGGATATTCCTCGTGTATTTGCAGTGAATTTGTCTCGGTTCAGTCCATTTGGACAAAAAATAAAACATAATATAGAATTCCCCATTGATGATTTTGATATGAGTCCATATGTGAGTGGTTATAGTCCACATAAATACATGTATGAATTATACGGTATTATTAACCATATTGGTAACATGAATAATGGACATTACACATCATTTGTCAAAAATAGTCAGAGTGAATGGTATCATTTTGATGATGAAGTTATTCAGAAAGTTTCAAGTCACAACTTGTTAAAAACACCGCATGCGTATTGTTTATTTTATCGTCGAAAAAATAGTTTAACATAAAAAAAATAGTTCGTTATATTATATTGAAACTTATAATATGAGTGAAATGATTGATATGTCTAATAATGTTTTATCTGATAACGACATCACAAATACTACTACAGAAAATAAACCATTACAAAGTGCGAATGAAGAACAATTTCCAATTGCAGATGAACCGGAGACAACAGACAATTTGTTTTCAATGGATTCTACCACAATGTTAATTATCTTTGCCGGTATAGTCATTGTATTATATTTGCTTTTAGGAAGGTTGTTTGGTGATTCTTCAAACGAGTCCCCAGTAAATGGTTTTATTGGAAAGATGGTAGATATAGTATTGTTTGGTTTGTTGATATTTTGGGGTATATTTTATTACAATAGCAAATCTGGAAATATTTTGAATGAAGAAGATTTTAGTAATTTTTACAATTGGTCAGTGGAGTATTTAGATGATGTGAATTCTGTTTTCTCGTCTGGTTTCATGTTGCTCGGTTTGTATTTGGTTGTATATTTATTCGGTATTCCCATGACTAAGGAAAATAAACCCATTAGTATTGCTATTCTTGAAACTGTATTGATTGCCAGTTTTGTATTGATTATCTTCATTAGTTTCTTCAAACATATCCTAGATATTTCTATTATGGATGTGATTGATTCCATTAAACGTGCTATTTTGGGAGAAGCACCTGAAGAAGTAGTCGTGACAACAGATATTAGTGGAAGTGTTCCTCCTGAACCACAAGATGAAGTGTTTAATATTTCCACTAATTCGTTTACTTATGAAGATGCAGAGGCAGTTTGTAGTATTTATGACGCCAAATTAGCAACTTATGACCAAATTGAAGAAGCATACAATAATGGCGCTGAGTGGTGCAGTTATGGATGGTCTGCTGACCAAATGGCGTTTTTCCCTACTCAAAAGAAAACGTGGGATAAATTGCAAAAATCAGAGAAACATAAAAACAATTGCGGACGTCCTGGTGTAAATGGTGGACATATTGCTAACCCATATATCAAGTTCGGTGTGAACTGTTACGGTAAAAAACCTAAACCAAGTGACCACGATTTAAACAGAATGAAGGCAAATGAAGTTCCTGAATTACCTCCAAGTAAGGAAGAAAAAGAGAAACAAGATAAGATACAGAAATGGAAGGATAACGCAGATGAGATGTTACGTGTGAATGCATATAACAAAAAACGTTGGTCCAAGTATTAAATATTAGTGAAATCTAACGAATATCCCAATCAGAATAAACATAAAATAATTAACACAACAGTAAATATATAAAGTTTGTTTTCGTATTATGTTATGACACGAAAACAAATTTTTATCCTATATAGGACAAAACTACGACTATGTAGATATATGGGATATCAATATGGCACATGGGACACTGATTTTGACAACCCTTGTCAACATATTTCATTAAGATATATAAATCGTCTTATTCGGAAAAATAAATTAGGCGATTTTGTATGGAACAATACATGTGCTCAATACAAATCTATGTTATATGAAACTGACCCAATTCTTATAAACGAAGCAATTGACCACGCATTTGTATCATTAAAATATATTAATTATCTTGTGAGCGTATGTAAAGACAAAGACAAACAAAAATTGTTGACCTGATCAATAATTATGACGGATTTTTTTGGTTTTGTTATTTTTACGTTGCTTGGATACATTACCAAAGACAGAATCGAATATTTGATTAGGAATTGTAAGAATTTTATTTGCTTTTGTGTTCATACTTGAACAACCACCTTGAGGTTGCATAAAAAATCCAGCCGGAATGACTAGATGTTTGAAGCGGTCGGATGATTGTGACACATAAGATGGTGCACCCCCGCCATAAACAGTTTGATTATTTTCCATAAATTCTTTTAATGAGTATCCACCAATGGTTTTATCGTCGTTATATTGGTATTGTGTAGGTTCCATTTATATTAGTCATAGATAAAATTATGTTTAAATCTTACTTACAGGGTTCCTTACTTCACTCTCATTTACATTTACATTTACATTTTCATTTACATTTTCATCATCTAGACGTTCTTCGCAATTTAAAATACATAGCAAAAGCATAGAACCAATGAAACATAGAATAAATAACACTATAAGGAATACAACCATTTTATAATGCAAAATTTGTATTATAAATGTATTCGATTATTTTATAATCAATCTTATGTTTACCGTGTATGATTATTTGCTATAATGGCGCTTTATATCTAAAGAAGTGGTTGTTTCGCGGTTGTCTTTTAAATATTTGATAATGAACTTAACTTGGTTGTCATCAGCAATAATCTCATGAAGACATTTTTCAACATACCCAAATGATAATGTGGTATACTCTTTTTTTTCAAAAAACCGAAGTTCTCCGTCACTGATTTCAATATGACTGTTCAGATTGTTATCAGTCATATAATTACAAATCTCTTTACCTAATTGTGTTTTCATTTCACGCATCTTCTTTGTTTTTTCATTTACTTCTTTTAATTTTCCTTCAATAAAAACCCATTTTTGCACATTTTCTGTTAATTTATTCTTATCGGATTTCTCGACAAGTTGTGTTTGAGAGCTCATATGTATCTTTACTAAATCAATACATATTATCTTACACAAATAAATGCACACTATTTGTAAGTATAAAAAGTGTATAATGAATTTTTATACTGGAAGTATGGTTTCATACAGAACGACCTTATTAGAAATTTTTAATAGCAAGAATAAATTAACCAAAATAATAATGAATAGGAAGCAATTGAAAAAGCATATACCCCAGACATAAATATATATTTCATTATAAACAATTTCGGTGACTGGTCGTAGAACATCTTTTATATTTTGTTTCATTTCTTTGTCTTTGAAGAAGGATAAAAAAGTTTCTTTGATTGTTCCCATAATTTATTTAGACCATTATTTTTAATTGTAAATTTATACGAATACATTCGTCCAATAACATAAATAAAGAACTCGCCGAATATATATTATATTGATTCATGCAGACTATTTATCGTGGAAATAAGACGTTTCAAGAGTTCGATTTTCAAGAAATTTCGTTGAATTCACCAATTCGTGTTGGGAATGGAAATTATTTTATGAAATACAAAGCAAAAGACCAATCATTGTATGTTCAACCTCCACAATGTTTAACAAAACAGGGCATTATAAGTGTATCTAAAAAACATTATATTGACTTGCTGTTCACAAACGAAGATGCGGATTTTATTCAATGGATGGAAAAACTTGAAGAAACGTCAGTGAATTATATTTACAATAATCGTGTAAAGTGGTTTGATGGTGACATGGAGAAAGATGATATTGAAAATTATTTTTCATCACCGTTTCGAATCTTCCGTTCAGGTAAATATTATATTTTGCGCGTTGGTATTGCAACCACATTAGGTTTACCTGCGATAAAAGTGTATGACAGCGATGAAAATGAAGTATCGGTAGATGATATTAATGATACTACACAACTCATGTGCATTTTAGAAATAAAGGGAGTGAAATGCGGAACCCGTAATTTCCAAATTGAATTGGAAACAAAGCAATTGATGATTGTAAAACCGAGCAATCCTTTTGATAAATGCTTATTCAAGGTTGATAATAATACGAATAGTGATGTGATTGATAAACCCAATCTATCGGTGGAACCTTTCACCGAGGAAAAAGTGGAATCTATTGAGCAACAAGTCACTGTAAGTCACAATAAAGAAGAATTACCAGGAGATTTACAAACTGATAATGAAGAGGTAATCGTAGAAACAGTTGACGAACCACTCACCGTTGATACTGAAAACATTTCATCTGAAGACATTGACACTCTACAGGAAGATATACCTGAGGTGCCTCTGGATATCTCATATAATTTAGGAATTACTTCTGAACCAGAACCAACTGAAACCCCCGAATTAGATGACGCTTCGAATATCTCACAAAACGATACTTCTGATGTAGAAAACACGGAATCTCCGCAAAGTTTAGGAGAACAATTAGAAATTATGGAAGAACCTTTTGAGACAATGTCAAATGAAATGGAAGAAGTAACTTTTCCTTTGGAAAGTTTGGAGAAAGCTGAACCGATCCAGTTAAAAGAACGAAATGACATTTATTACGAAATGTATTACGAAGCGCGAAGAAAAGCCAAAATGGCGAAGGAAATCGCTTTGAATTGTTATTTAGAGGCAAGAAATATTAAAAATGCTCATATGCTGAATGATCTTCCTGAAAGTGATAGTGATGAGAATATAAGTGAGGTATAAAGTTTTAGTAATGACTTTTCAAACTACAGTTCCATAATTTTAGGAATTTATAAAAATTATAGAGCAAATAATTTTATCAAGCGTTTATATATAAGTAAGCATGTTCAAAAAAATTCAATCTGGACTCGCAAAGTTCTTCACCAAAGATAAGACCACCATTATTATGTGGGCTCTTCTATTAATTATTCTGGTTGGTGCCCTTTATACCTACAATAACGGCAAGCTTCTTGTCCGCGACAACATGGAGACTGGTGTTGCTGGCGAGAAGAAGGTCGCTATTGAGGAGCCCAAGAAGGAGGCAGAGGGTGAGGTGAAACCCAATGATGCTCCCGTTGCTGGTTACGAGATGCAAAACGTGGCCAACCCTGCCGATTTACTTCCCAAGGACGAGAACAGCAAATTTGCTGAGCTCAACCCTAATGTCATGACCTCTGAGGGAGTTGCCGGTGGTGATATGCTTGAGGCTGGTTACCACATTGGTCTTGACTCCGTTGGTCAGACCATGAGAAACGCCAACCTTCAACTTCGCTCTGATCCCGTCATTGCCAAGAAGGACGTTGGACCTTGGATGACCAGCACCATCGAGCCCGATCTTGCCCGCACTCCTCTTGAACTTGGTCAGCGTTAAATAATCGCATTTTAACATAATCATTAACAATATTATTCTTACAATATTATTGTTATTATGAAATATAACCACAATATATATAATGAGTTCGTCTGACACTTTAGGATGGGTTATGATAATCCTAGTTTTATTCATAAGTTACTATATTTATTACGATAATGTGGAAAGTTTTCAATTAAAATGTGTGGTATCTGATGTAGATGGAAACAAGTATTGTGTGCGTGACCGAAATGACATACATAAAGCAGCAGATTTGTTGGCTGAGGTAACTACTAGTTGTAAAGATTTGGTCAAATACGTAGGGGACAAATATCCTGACCGTGACAATGTGAAACGCTTAGTTGAAAACTTCAATCCCAAGAAAATCACGGAAACTCTGCCTACCAGTACATATACTGCGTACAGCGAAAACAAGGGTGAAAAGGTTGCGTTTTGTTTGAACACCACTAAGGAAGATAATGACCATATGATCGATAAACATACATTGACTTTTGTCGCCATTCACGAATTGTCTCACGTGATGACCAAATCGATTGGACACAAGAGCGAATTCTGGGAGAATTTCAAGTTCCTATTAGAATGTGCCGAAGATGCTGGAATTCATAAACCAACAGATTACAAAAAAGAACCCAAACAATATTGTGGTATGAAAATTCAAGATAGTCCCTATTATGACGCATAAAATTGAACAAAATTTGTATTGTTATCTTGTAAGTAGTGAACAAGATAATAACAAGACGAGACAAGACAATGAGCATTACTGAGATGAAGAGAGATTTGGTAAACGATATCAAGGGGATTGATATAGAGATTTCCGCACTTAAGCGCAGATTTTATGCAAAGTTACCTGATATAAAACCAGAAGAAGTGTTACACGAGGAAGTTGTTGATTACATACATGAAAACACCGATAAATTACAACAGATATTGAATAAAGTTCCTGAGTTAAAAGACATTGATGTAAATCAAATCAAAGTATATTGCTGGTTCTGGTCCAAACTATGTAATCGCTATGTTACTATTGATATGGATGACTATTATGGGGGCATGTATCAAGGGTATCGATATAATTTGATTGTTGGTGGAGATGACCACGGAGACCTTATTGTAAATGGTTATCACGAAGATAATGCGAATGATATTGATATTGTTTATAAACTAGGAAGTTTGGACCGTAAAAATTTTGATACATTTCATGCATATATAAATGGTATTCAGAACATGGTTTACGAATACTTTAATTATTCTGAACCAATTGAAAAAGAAAATAAAACAAAAATAGCGAATTTCAACAATTATATCAGAAACCACCGCATAAAAATGGTGACAGATGTGTATACAAAACTGGCGAAGAATTATTCCTATATACTTGAATACAGTGATGGTGGACGTGAATTATACATGGTATTAATGAGACATAGTGACGTACTATTGACTGATATCAACAGAGAATTAAATGGTATGGATGTAAACCGCCAGTATTTTGCGTTTTGTCGGGAATTAAAATCATTAATACTCAAAGTAAAAACAGATATGCATGAATGGTATGTCAATGTGGATAAATATGTGGAGAACATTGCAACCAATAATATTGGTGTACCCGACATGAGTCATAACATTTTAAGTTTTGTATAATTGTAACATCATAAAAAGTAGATTAATCTATTTTTTATGTTAGGATATTAGGTATGTGCTTATGCGGCAAGTCTCAGACCACCAATCAGATTGGCGCCCAGACCAAATCCAGCACCTCCGCGGGCGGACTCACCCATGGAAGGAATGAACACATCAAGAATAGCGAAAGTAGCAGCGGCGGTGAGGGCAATCACGATGATTTCCTCCACGTTAGGTTGCTTCTTAGGGATAGCAAAGGCAGCAAGGGCAACAACAAGACCCTCGATAAGATATTTGATAGCGCGTTTAACCAACTCAGTAAGATCGAACATTGTGTTATATTATAATGTAATATAAAAAATTATATGAATTTCTAAATATTGTGAAAACAACTAAGCAAAAAAATACTTAAATAATAAGGTTGTAATTTAAAGTATAATAGACAGATGAGTTACGAGAAGAAACTTCTTGACGACGGGACTAGAAATCCTAAATATATTGATTTGTGTGATGAGGATCAACCTATCGCGGGTCAAAAGTTCGCCTGTATGTCTTTCGTTTCTCCTGAGAAGATTTTGAAGAAACGCGAGGTATACTTGTTTGACCAATTTATTAAGAACTGGGAATTTTCTAAATCTATGGAACGTTATTTTGAGTTCATTCATTTTATCGCTTATAAATACAATTTGAAGGTTGAGGGACTGATTGAGGACTTCAATGAGTTTGTTAAGGAGGAGTCAGATAAACTGCAGAAGAGCGGTATTGAGGATGATTACAAAAATTTCCTAGATAAGCAGGAGGATAAGTTGAATGAGAAGTTCGGTCGTGAGCATGCATTCCAAACTTCAGTGCGTGGTCTAAAGATTAGAGGCGTCTATGCTTCTCAAGATGAGGCTGAGGAGAGATGCAAGAAACTCCGCGAGCAAGATCCTAACCACGATATTTATGTGGGACCTATGGGCACTTGGGTTCCTTGGGACCCTGATGCATACAAGACTGGACGCGTGGAACATATGGAGGAAGAACTAAATGCTCTTCATAAGGAAAAGATGAAGAACGAGGAGATGGCCAAGAAGGAGTTCGAGGAGCGTGTTCGCGAAACTAAGAAAAAGGCGATTATGGAGAACATTGAGAAGGCAAAGGCAAGTGGAAATCAACTCACACAGACTATCGACGAGGAGGGTAACTTGTCTGGTGTCACCGAGAATGTGGATTTCGAGTCACGTGAGGTCTCTGATGCTGAGTCTACTCAACTGCGTAATGAACTGTTTGTAGAATCTCAAAGACAAGAGGCAAAGAATGGAAATATTCAGATGATTGTGGAAGAGGAGGAAGATAAGGAGTGAATTTAGGCATTTTTGTTCTCAAAGACAAGAGGCAAAGAATGGAAATATTCAGATGATTGTGGAAGAGGAGGAAGATAAGGAGTGAATTTAGGCATTTTTGTTCTCTTTATTCAAAAAATTGAATGAAACTACTATTTGCTATGTAAACCAGTGAAAATAATAATAATAATTATATAATTATATTTATAATATATATACAATGAGTTCAAACCTCTTAGCCATCAAGAATTGGTACAAACCTGGAAGTGTACCATCAAATGTCGCTATTTACGATGCTGATGTTGTAAGTAGTATTTTAAGTAAATCTAAGGATGTGTCACCTAAGTTTGCAAGATTCTTGCCAAATTTATTAGATTCTGGTAAGATGCTAACTGAGTTATATTCCCACTATAAGGAAGATGAAATGTATTATAATTTTAAAGATGATGTCGCAGAACAAGCTAATCATTTTGAATATTATAAAGTAATTGAAATTGTAGAGTATTGGGGCGCGAATGACTTACTTGGGAGCACATTGCCAAAAAAAGAACAACAAGATATACTCGCTCAGTATGAATCTTACAAGGCTCTTGTAGAGAAGTTGAATTCATCCGAGAAAAAATTCTTACATGATGTTCTAAAATTAGTTGGAGGTGTAGCTAGTACCTATCTTCCAGAGAATGATAGCTCACAAAATTATAACGAATTAACAAAAACTGTGCATAAATTGAAACCAATTCTTCCTGCTATGTCCAAAAAATCTTCAAATAAAACTATTAAGAAAACAACTAAAAACTCAGCAAATGGGACAAGAAAAAGACCAAGAGGAAGAGCACCAAAAGGAAAAAAATGGGATTATGAAAATGGTAAATGGGTTGACCTATAATCTAAAAACATGAAAAATGCGTAATCGCATTTTTTCTCATATAAAACATAGATTTATATGAGAATATTGATGCTGAGTCTACTCAACTTCGTAATGAGTTGTTGGTGGAGACTAAGAGACAAGAGGCGAAGAACGGTAACATTGAGATGGTAGTAGAGGAAGTTGATGAGGACATCAAGAAAGAAGATTAATATGAATACGATGGGGGAGTATAAATAATTGAATTGTTTTGTAAATGGATATTCGTTTACAAAACAATACTCATGATATAACTATTCATCTTTAATACACGTCGTTTTGAATATCATTCCAGTTACTAAATATGGATCACAGTTAGAACTTGGTCGTCGATCTTCAAAATATCCTTTTTTATTTTTATAATTTTCATTACCGATTCTTATAGACGCACCTCTGTCGGAAATTCCATAGGTAAACTTATCAAACGACGAAGTTTCATATTCTCCAGTCATTCTATCTTGGTTTCCTTGACCATATACTTTCATATGTTCACTATGTTTTGAAGACAATTTATCTATTGCTTCTTGAATGAAGTCTAAACCGGTTTTATCTTGGGTACCTTCTCTCATATTTTTAGTGCTATAATTTGTATGACACCCAGAACCATTCCATTTACCTTTCAGTGGTTTGGGTTCCATATCAACTGATACATTATATTCTTCTGCAACACGGTGAAGAATATATCTTGCCATCCATAAATGGTCTCCTTGTTCAATACCAACACATGGGCCTATTTGAAATTCCCATTGTCCAGGAGCAACTTCTGAATTAATACCTGCGATTTTAACGCCAGCATGTATACACATTTTTAAATGCGTTTCTGCAACCGCTCTTCCGAACGTATTTTTCGCTCCTACACTACAGTAATATTGTCCTTGTTCATGAGTTTCATCATACCCTAAAGGATAATCTGTTTTTGGATCAATCAAAAAATATTCTTGTTCTAATCCAAACCACGGTTCTTCATCAAGTTTTGAATTGAATAATTCATCCGCCCAATGTCTATAATTATTTGATAATGGTTCATCTTGTGTTGTATATGTATCACAAAATACTAACTTATGATGTCCAGTTCGGAATGGGTCATTGAATAATGCTCTTGGTTTCAGTATTATTTCTGATTCATGTCCGTTTGCTTGACCAGTAGAACTACCATCATAATTCCAAATAGATAAATCGTCTATATGTTCAATATGTTTATTCATTACTTTTGTTTTACTGCGTAATTCACTATTTCCTCCTATCCATACATACTCTACACAACAATACTCATTCTGTATCATGATAAACAATGTTTGTTTAATGGTTAAAAATATACAGTTAATTTTATATACTTTTTATTTATTCACCATAACTTCTTTGATAACATTTCGGATAATTTTGTCTTTGAATTGTTTGCATTCGTGCTCACCTAGACCACCTAACACCGCTTGTGTAAGTCGCACATAATCCATATTTTCAGGGGAATCGAATACTTGATATCCAGGATGTTCTTCTGTCCATTGTTTGATATTTCGACAATTTTGGTTAGATACTTTATTCACAAGTCCATTTAAAGCTTCTTTTGAATTATTTTCTTTTGACCACTCGTCATTGTCTTTAATATACAATGTTTCCCGTTTCATATCGGTGCAGTGAAGAGGACGTTTATAGATGTCCAATTCTTGTAATTTATTGATTAAAATACGTGAAATTCCTCCTACGTAACCCAAACGACTTGTTTCGGTTAAATCAGTTAAATCTAATTCCATGTTCTCAATAAACTCCGACATATTCATTGCATCTTTACATTGTTCATTCAAAAAGAAATTCAGATTAAATTTTTGATTATTATTGATAGTCTGGTTGACTATATTACCATTATGTTTAACACTATCTATTATTTGTTTGTGCAAATCTTGTATTTCGTTTTGCTGTTCTGTTAATAATTCTTTAAATTCTTGATTTTGTTTCAATAATTCAATAATATCACTTTTGGATATTTCGTCATTGGTAGAAGAAGCAGTTTTCATATTTTTTGTTTCTTCATTACACTTTTTGTTATGTCTCCATAATCCAGCACGGTCTTTGAATTTTTTTGAACAGAATTCACATTTATAGTTTGGGGATTTTTGGGGATTTTTTCCGTTGTTAGCGTTGTTGTTCGCATGCTTACGTGTCAATAAATGTTTATTATAGTCTTTCTTGTTGCTCGTATTATAGTCACAACATATACATTCAAATATGGTAGGGATTTTTTGGGACATTTTCGTTGTTTTTGTTGTCATTATATAACAACGCTAAAAATCCCCTAAACTGTTTTTTGATAAAATATTAAAAAATTTTATGCAGTCAAATATTTTTCCAAAAAATCCAAATCGCAGCATTATGCTGTAAACGTGTTTTTCAGAAACATGGTTTTCGGAAACTATTTCAGAAAAATGAAAATTGGACATTTTTAAAAATGTCCAAAAGTGAAAAAATCTCCAGAGAGTTGGAATTAGAAAAACACACTATCAAAATTTATTTACCATGACTTCTTTGATAACATTTCGAACGATTTTGTCTTTGAATTGTTTGCATTCTTGCTCACCTAAACCGCCCAATACTGCCTGAGTAAGTCGCACATAGTCCATATTTTCAGGTGAGTCGAATACTTGATATCCTGGATGTTCGTCTGTCCATTGTTTGATATTTCGACAATTTTTATTTGATGCTTTATTCACAAGTCCATTTAAAGCTTCTTTTGAATTATTTTCTTTTGACCACTCGTCATTGTTTTTAATATACAATGTTTCCCGTTTCATATCGGTGCAGTGAAGCGGTCGTTTGTAAATATCCAATTCTTGAAGTTTATTGATTAAAATACGTGAAATTCCTCCTACGTAACCCAAACGACTTGTTTCTGTTAGATCAGTTAAATCCAATTCCATGTTCTCGATAAACTCCGACATATTGATTGCATCTTTACATTGTTCATTCAAAAAGAAATTCAAATTGAATTTCTGATTATTATTAATAGTCTGATTTTCAATATTATTTCCACTATGTTTTACATTATCTATCAATTGTTTATGCAGTCCCTGTATTTCTTGTTGTTGTTCGGTCAATAACTCTTTGAATTCTTGATTTTGTTTCAATAATTCGATGATATCACTTTTTGAAATTTCCTGACTGGTGGTTAATTTGTTTTCTACTATTTGATTATCATCGTTACATTTTTTATTGTGCCTGGATAACCCTGACCTATATTTGAATGTTTTGTTACAAAATTTACATATGCAGTGGAGATTTTTTGGAGATTTTTTGTTACCATTTGTTATCTTTTGATGTTTTGCTGTGAGTAAATGTTTATTGTATTCACTTTGTTTACTGCATCTATACTCACATGGTTCACAATAAAATTTCCCGGAGATTTTTTGGAGATTTTTTGTTACCATTGTTACCCTATTGTATGGTAACACAAAAATCTCCTAAACTGTTTTTTGACAAAATAATAAAAAAAATTATGCAGTCAAATATTTTTCCAAAAAATCAAAATCAAAGCATTATGCTGTGAACGTGTTTTTTAAAAACTTCAGATTCGGAAACTATTTCAGAAAAATGAAAATTGGACATTTTTAAAAATGTCCAAAAGTGAAAAAATCTCCAGAGAGTTGAAATCAGAAAAACACCCTTAAAATATACTATGACGATATTTACATAAAATCAACCCAATATCTATAGCAACCACCGCATAAATCAAGTAACTATATGATTGTCGTTCACTTCCGGTGATTGTAGACATGATATAATAGGGAATATCTTTATGATTCTTATTTTTGTCTAATTTACATGCGTTATTATACCATTCGCTAATTACACAATTACCGAAGTAATTCCAACCGGCGATGATTGCCAGCACGTAAAATAAATGGATTTCGGGATAACCAAAAATAAACGTACCGAACCAAGAATAAATAGATACGAAATGGTGAAGTAAACTGACCATATCAACCTTTATATTTGGATTGTTGCATTCACTGTGAAGTTTGTCATTTGTAAAGGAAATGATGACAATAATAATATATGTTATAAGAGGTTTATTCATTGTATATAATTATAATATATATAATCAGATAAATAGAAATTTACAGTTTTGATGTTTATAGTATAAAATTGAATAATATTATATACTATTTGTAAGTTGCAGTTAAAATAATATAAATTAAAACGTAACATGTTTGGACTCGCCAGTGAAATAACCAGAAGGCAGTTTATCTTTAAAAACGCACAATTAAATTGGGTAAATAAGGACGATGTATATAATGTCACTAATTCGTTTGAGTATATAATGGATAAATGTCTACATAATCCAAAAAATGGAGAAAAATATCAGGACGCACCTCTATTACACAATATGTTTACCGTACATGTAAATAATCAATCAAAATATGAAATCTTAAAGAAAGTAAATGCCAATTTGTTCTTATCCGATAAACATAAAAGCGAATTTATGGAATTGTTTTCACGATCACAGCGGATTTATTTTGCAATTAATAGACTTGCGTTCTTGTGGAAATATAAAAAGGCAGTGCAAGGTAACACTATGGATATGATGATGAATGATATTCATAGGGAAGAAAGAGGAGTAGTTGAAGTTTATCAAGAAGGGTCGATATTCTTATTTCGTACACATGAAGTGAATCGTATTGTAGAAAATTCTATTTGTGACAATGAATATATGTTTGCTAGTCCTAAACCAGTAAAGAACCCTTTTAACAACTTGCCATTTACGAAAGCAAACTTGTATACTATGTATTTGGGAATCGATAAAATGTCTGTTACTAAAATACCTATCATATTTTATAAATATTTCTTGACTGAGTTCAATCTGAAAAAATTTTACGAACAAAATCATGCACTAATCAGAGATAAAGGCATTCAAGACTATTTGAAGAATAGTGAAACGGATGAATTGTATGAAGATGTATTTGATATGTTAGATTATGTGAATAGTTATTCTCGTAAACGGATTCATTTTGACATTTCGGATGACTGTTGCAAATGTTGTATTGTAAAAATCATGAAACCTTATCTGAATTTATATTTAACTCATAAACATTCTTTGAATAAATATGAAATCAAACAATCGTTTTACGAGTTACGATATAAATTATTCAAATTGTTTGACCATAATCCAGCATTTGGACGCAAATTAAATGTTAAACTTCATACAGGGTTAGATAATAAAGTGAAATTCAAGACTACGTATAGTTTGGACCATCCGAACAATTACGTTCCATTTAATAGAGATAAATACAAAAAACAACATTTAGATAATTCTTTTGTAGACGGTGATGATTATCCATCGTATGAACTATCCGAATATGAACCCTTACGAGAGATTGGTTTACAAAATCGTTCTAGATTGTATCATTTTGTTCAATCCGCATCTGTGCAAAATATTAATCCACTTACACGAACTGCTTCTAATAGTTCAGATTCTGACGATGAGACAGTTATCCCAGCATATTCTGCACCAACGAATGAGTCTTCTGAAATAGAAGATGGTGAGATTCTAGAAAATAGTGATAGGGACAATAATGATTCTGCTGAAGTTGATTACATATTGGATTACACGGGCGATATTAGTGCAAATATGATAATCCCAGAAGATGAAGAAGAATCTTTATTAAATACATTGAGTGAACTATGTGACCGTCTTGAACCAGACTTTGAACTTTCAGACAATATAGATAATAATTAAATTTGTAGTACTTTTACCATTTCGTTTTCTTAACATTAATTGATACTGCATTTTTTTTCTTAGATTTGCTTGGGTCGTATTCTTCTTCGTCGTCTGAACCCAGATTTTTAGATAATTCCCAGAATTCTTTTGAACCCAGTCTAAAGTTAGGGTGATTCGCTGCTTTGTACCAGAAAATCTGGTCATTTAATTTATTGGATTTTGCATTATTATTAATAACTAAACATTCATAATTCTCGGTGGTCTGGTCCATTACGCTACAAAACGATTCCAGTGTTGGAAACATACTGCAATAATTTTCCCATATACGTTTTCTGTTTGTTAAATATGGTTCACGTAAGATAAAAACATAATCAATATTTGTTCTCAGATTTGGAGGAATACCGAGTGGGTATTGCATAGTAATAATTAACATAATTTTCCAGTGACGCCCATTCATGAAGAGCAATCTCATCATTTTATCACGCGACCAAGATGCATCATACAAACAATCATCTAGGATTACGAATGCACGTGGGTCAATTGAACAACGATTGTAGGTAGCCATTTCTTTATTCATTTGCTTTAGAACTGTTTTTTGTCGTCTTAGAACGTTTTCAATTAGAACAGTGTTGTATTCTTCGTGTATAAATAGTTTAGGAACGTGTTCAGAATAAAATCCATTTCCGGCCTCTGTCCCTGATATAACCGTGCCAATCGGAATATCTTGATGATAGAATAATAAATCACGCACAAGAAAAGACTTACCTGTATCACGACGACCAATCATCACAATAACGGGTCCTTTGTTCTCATTCGGTTTGAAAGTAATCTCTCGCATATTAAATTTTCTTAGTTCTAATGCCATTGTACAGAAGTATAATATTAAATACACACATATTATTAAGTGTTTTTGAACGGAAATATTATTAGTTTGTAATAATAAATATAAATATATTCAACTCTTATAAATAAAATCATAATTATGTCTAGGTTCTCGGTACAAGTAATTGAAGACATTAGTAGAAATTTTCAAAACATTGATACTACTAATTTTAATAAAGGTGATACAGAGTTCCCTCAGCACATATTGGAGAACATACAAGAATATATTCCTATTTATCGGAGATTCTTAGAGACTGATACACATGTATCGTCAAATATATGCCTAAACCACAGATACCATGTTGTAGATGGAGAACAAATATATGACACGGAAAAAAAGCAAACATATAACCAAGATTTTTTTGTGAAATATTCGCCATTATTGGACCCACTTAGATATATGATTGGTAAATACGAACAAAATAGAGAACATATACACAAATTACCATTTATAAATAACAACCACACAATAACTAAACTAGAGGATGTAAACAATTGTGCTTATACAGATGGATTTTTTTATTATTTGTCTACACGGTTACAAGAAACATATCATTTCCCTCATGGAATTCGTTATTTTGGTAGTCATTTGGCTATTCAAAAATATTACAAAATCAATGTAGAAGAAGACCTTGAATATTTAAGTGGTTCTCCTTTTTTCAATGAAAACGTAAATAGGTTATTTGTAATTACGAATAGTCATTACGAGTCATATGGAGGAACATGTAAAAATAAAGAAGCATTGAAAATTTCGAATACGTTGAAACATAATTTTACCTGTTGTTCTCTAGAAGATGTATCTATTGTGACTAACGAAGATAACATAGATGAAATTACAGACGAATTAATTTATGAACATCCAAAGCACATACCCGATGAACAAAATAACTCTGATAAAAGTTCTCAAACAAGTTCTTCTAATAGTTCGCTGAATTACAGTAGTCAAACTAGCAACAATGACGATGATAATAATTCTCAATGGGAAACTGAAGATGAAGATGATGATGAAGATGATGATGATGATGATGATGATGATGATGATGAAGATGAAGCGCATGCAATTATTTATGATTACCCTGTCCAAATGATTTGTTTAGAAAAATGCGATAATACGCTCGATTCTATGTTTGAAAATTCTCTAATAAATGAAGAGAATGGAGCAAGTATTTTATTTCAGATTATTATGATTTTGTTATGTTATCAAAAAGTATTTCATTTTACACATAATGACCTGCATACAAATAACATTATGTATAATGAAACTTCCATGTCATATTTGTATTACAAACACAAGAATCAATATTACAAGGTTCCTACACATGGTAAATTATTTAAATTGATTGATTTTGGAAGAAGTATTTATAAATTTGATGGTAAAGTATTCTGTAGTGATAGTTTTGCGCCTTCCGGGGATGCCTCGTCGCAATATAACTGTGAACCATATATGAATGAAGATAAACCACGCATTGACCCAAATATGAGTTTTGATTTATGTCGTCTTGGTTGTTCTATATATGATTTTATTATTCACGATGATAACGAAGACAACTATAATGAACTGCAAAAAACGATTCAACGATGGTGTAGCGATGACAATAATAAGAATATTTTGTATAAGAAAAACGGAGAAGACCGTTATCCAAATTTTAAACTATATAAGATGATTGCTCGTAGTGTGCACAAACATACTCCAGATGAGCAATTGAAACATGGGTATTTCAATCAATTTCAATGTGATAAACCAAATGATTCATGTAAAATAATCGATATAGATAATATGATATATCATGGATAAAATTCAAAAATTAAGTGATATTGAATTTTATTCTCCGAACCCAATATAAGTTTCTAATGTGATTTTCCGTAAGTCTTCTTGTATATTACTGGGCATTGTTTCTATAAATTCATCTAACAATGTTTTTGTTAATTTATGTTCTCTCGATAATTGATGTAAAATTTCATATGAATTTGGAATTTTATGTTTTCGTAAGATAGTCTGTAATCCCTCTGATAAAACTGATAAATTATCGTATAATTCACTTTTGATTACTTCTTTATTTATTTCTATCTTTATTAATCCTTTTAATGTAGAGTCGTAAGAAATTAGTGAATATGATAACACAGATCCTATATTTCTTAAGATTGTGCTATCTGTTAAGTCTCGTTGTAATCTGGAAATAGATATTTTACGTGTAATACCTTCTATTAAAGAATTTGCAATACATATGTTACCTTCGCTATTTTCAAAATTAATTGGATTAACCTTTTGTGGCATAGTAGATGAACCTATTTCAGTTGATATTTTTTTTAATTTTAAATAATTTTTGGAAATATACAACCAACAATCTATATTCAAGTCGTTTATAATATTATTTATTGTCTTTATTTGATTGAAAATATTACATAAATTATCATAATTACTAATCTGTGTGGTATATTGCTCTCTTTTCAATCCAATACTTTCAATAAAATTATTTGAAAATGATACCCAATCTATATTTGGATAAGCTGCGTAATGGGCGTTTAGATTCCCAACCGCACCACCGAATTTGGTAGTAAAGTCCATATTTTCAAGAATAGTTAATTGTTCTTCAATTCTGTAAAAAAATACGAATAATTCTTTTTTCATAGTTGTTGGAACTGCTGGCTGTCCGTGAGTAAACCCAAGCATAACATCGTCATCTGTATTATGTGTAAATGTAGCAATCGCATTTTTTATTTTTTTGATTTCAGGAATAATACAAAATATCAATCCATTTTTCAATGATAATATGTTTGCACTTGTATTAATATCTTGTGATGTAATCCCAAAATGAATAAATGTATTATAATCTTGTAAATTTATTTCAATAAATTTATCACGTATAAAATATTCCAACGCTTTAATATCGTGTTTTAATATTTCTTCATGAGATTTGATGTTTAAGTAATCTTCTTTACTAAAATTTTCCCATATTTTGATAATATTACTTTTCGTATTCCAATCCCGGAGTGTGTGTAACTCTGGTAGTATATCTATCAATGCAATAAAATACATTAATTCAACGTATAATCTATATTTAAAAAAACTAAACTCCGAAAAATATTTGGATAATACGCAAGTAGTTTTTTGATATCTTCCATCAATTGGCGAGATACTATCCATATTAATATTATAATATTTTATTTAAATTTTGACAATTAAACCTAATGATTTCAAAGGTATAAATACAACAAAATTATCTATGTATATACAAATGGAACAGTTATATACTCATTATCTTTTGAAAAGAGATCCCAAACTAGTAGAATCTATAAAAAAACAGGAAGCATGGCGTCAAAAACAGATTGACATATATTATCGCATCGGGCGACCACTGTATTCCAAAGACAATAAATTTATTGAATAAGTTAATATTATTCTATTCAATAATTCGAACACAATTTACTTCATATATTTTTGTTTGAACTCTTCCACACTCATAATAGGAACATTCATTTCCTTCGCTTTGTTAATTTTATTGGATACTTCTTGTGTATTCTTAGTAACCACTGCTAAAATACCTTTCTTTACATTGTCTACCAGTTCACCGCCGTTATTTTTCAGTGCAGCAATAATATCTGCGTCTCTTACCTTAGTCATGACTACTTTTTGATTATATAGTGGATGACTTGTATTCACACTTTTCTTAGGAGAAGGACCAGATGGTTTCTCGCGTAATTTAGACTCCAATTTCGTATCTTTCAAGAATTTCATAAACGCATCCATATTTTCAACAAAACTGGTTGCGTTTTCTTTTCCAATACCGTTAATAGTTTGTAATTTGGACACTTTGGATTGTTTCGATTCAGATGAAGTCAAAATATCGGGGAAACTATTCATAATCGGTGTAAGTTTTTTCTCACCCAGACCACGCCCAAGCATATTTGATGCAACCATGATTTGAACAAGAGAAGCGTTTTTCACCTTATCTTGGATACTCGTATATACCTTTTCCGCCATCTTCTCTTTGAAACCTTCTACTTTTCCGAAATCTTGTTTGGTCATATGTAATATTTTGGGAATGCTATTGTAACCCGAGTTGATTATGCGCTTTACATTACCGCTTGACAAACTTTCCACTTCAAGTGTAGTAAAAAAATTAGTGATGCGTTTCTCTTGAAGAATCTCGTTTGTTTCCATATTGTTAATCATAATATCAATATTCGTAGTGTTCCATTTGTAAGGTATATTTGGCATTTTAGGTGTCTCTGCGGGAGTAATTACCGATTTAATATAAGGAATAACATCTCCACTACGTATAATTTCAATAATCGCACCAATACCAATCTTATTCGACTCAATGAATTTACCATTAAATCCGGTTGCGTGTTTGATAGTGACACCACCCAAACGAATAGGTTCAATTTCTACACGAGGTTTCAAATATCCCGTTTTACTCACATTCCATTCCACATCTACCACCTTTGCCTCGGCAACTTGGTCAGAAATAACCATCTTAAATGCGAATGCGTGTTCGGGATTTTTGTTTGTGCGCGGATAAATATGATCATCTCCAACAATGATACCATCGATTTCATACATATAATTAGTTCTCCAATCTACTAATATAGAAGACAAATATTCATTGGTGATATCTTTTTGAGAAGTATGTTGCACAACCTGAAACGATAGTTCTTCCATTTTTTTCATTTGGGAACTAGGTTTCAAAGAAGGGACAATCATTTCATATGCAACAAAATCCAAATCATTAATTTTTTTATCGACTTGTTTACTGTTAATAATACCAGATACCATATTGCGAGGATTTGCGAAAGAATGTTTGTATTTCTGATCGAATGTTTGCTTTTTAATAATGAATTCACCGCGAACCACAATATCTTTTACTTTGGGTAATTTCAAATGAGGAATTAAATGAGAAATATCTTGTCCAATTTTACCATCACCACGAGTATATAACTTCGGGGTGCTCCCTTGTGTACTATACAATCCACTTACTCCATCTAGTTTACAAGACAATACATAAGGACCATTATACTTCTTTTTCCATTTGTCGAGAATATTTGTATCTGGTTTGATTTTGTCCATTGAAGGCATATTAAAAGGAAGTTCTACTTTGTTCCTACCAACAGGAGCACCTATTTTTTGCAAGATTTCATTTTGTTCATATTTGGTTTCAGCATATTCTTTGACAATATCAAATTCATTGTCGGTCAATAATGGATTATTCGAATTATAATATGCATCGTTTGCTTGTGAGATGATTTCCATAATAGTTTCTTCATTGAGTTTCTTCAATACAGATATTCCGTTTTGTTTGAAATCTTTGATATAATTTATAACGTTTTTGTTGATAATGGGTGTGCTTGACTTATCGTTTGGGATATTTTCAATAAGTGAACGGACATCAACGCGCTTCTCAGGTGGAACGTAGACTAAGTTGAGTTTATCAAAAATATCCTTTTCGCTAAGTATATCATCATATACTATTTTCTGTTGACTGTCTTTGTTTGTAAAACCGTGCTCATTCATTGATAACCCCATTCTTAGGGCGTGTCCACGCATTGCTGTATTGAAATCCTTACTTCCGGTGAAATACAATATAGCAAAAGGATATTCTTGTCTACTAGTAAACATAAAATCTACACGTCTCGCCTTGGAACGAGGGGTTAACTTCGCAATCACCAAACACTTTGTATCCCCTCTAGACAAAACCTCAATAATCATTTTATTTGAAATCAACGAATCGATCACTCTATGGAATACCGAATGGTCATCGGACGTAATGATGATATCAATGTCACCTGAATTGACTGCTCCTCTTCGATAACTGCCCACAATCTCATAATAGGTATTGATTGTTTGTGACTCTTTTTTGAAAGTTTTCATAAACTCGCAGTCATATTTCGCAATCTCATTGCGAGGAATACGGTCCAAAATATCTTCATAATATTTTAAACCGATGCGCTGAATATTATTCAATACTGTATCTTGTTTTTCACGCAATTCTTCAATGCTACGTATATTATGTTTTTTTACCAATTCCTCCGCCTTTTTGGGTCCAACTCCATAAATGTTAGTAAATACAATCAATGGGTCGTTTTTGTATTGTTCTAACATATCAACTTTACCAGTTTTTGTATATTCATCTAATTTATCATAAATAGTAGCGCCAATAGTAGGTGTATTTTTTAATTGTTCAACGTTTTTTATATCTTGGTCTATACTTTGAATGGTATCGCGAGCGCGATTATATGCACGCGCCTTCATTACTTCACCTTTTCTCATCATTAAATCTGCGGATTCGCCTAATATTTTTGAAAATTCCTGGTTCCATGATTGATTACGAGTAATTGAACTCATAACAAAAACACACCTATATATAAATACACTGAAAAGTATTTATATATCTTTTGTAAATAGTTAGAACTCCGGTTCTCCAGTGAATACCTGAGTTTCACTTGGGTTAAATGACTTGGTATTGGTCATGACATTCATGAAATCAGATACGTTTCCTTGTAACATGAATCCAAAAAATAAACCGACGAAACTGGATAAGAAAACAATGACTGAATCACGCAAAACAAACTTGAACGGTTTCATTTGTTTTTCAACATACTTCATCTCTACAATCTTGGTAAAGACGTACAATACAGAAATAACAAGCGAAAGAACTAATAACTTTTCCATGGCAATTATAATTATTTATTTGATAATTAATTATATATCATAACGCACTTAATATAATTCTTCAACATCATTTAATACAATTTTGGCAGGGTCCAACTTAGCGCTTTCTTGTTCGTCTAAAACATCGAAATCTGTGAGAGTTAAATCTTTTGTATCAATCTTGAGTCGTTCATCATCATCATCGTCACTTCCATATAGACTGTTTTCCATAGCACGAGAAGTGCTGAGTTCTTCTAATTTCTCGATAGACTTTGGAGCTTCAATTTCGTTAACTTGATTCGTTTCGTCTAAAATAGAATCTATATCATTGAAAGATAATGTGGTAACCACATTTTCATCGGGGCGTATATCTTGAATAGTTTGTGTGGTGATAGGAGGTTCTTCTTCGGGTTCAGGGACTGCAGTAGGGGTTTCTGCTTTTTCAATCATTTCTGCTGTAACATTTTGTTTGTCACTGCCGTCTTGTGTCTGTTCTTCGGAACCAGATGCCTCTTCAGGAGTATCAATAGTTTCTACAATAACTTCTTCTTCGTGCTCAATACTTTCATCCATATAAGCACGAATGATTTCTTCAGTAGGTATACTCTCACGGATTACGTTCAAAATGCACTCTTGAACAATCATTTCTAATTCACGGTTATTTTTTTGTAATTGCAGGGGAGCAATGTTCTTCTCAAACAAATACACGTTTGAGTATAACTTACGAGCAACTGCAACGTAGACTTTATGAACAAAGTTATCCAACTTAGGAATGGTAATATCAATTTTCTTTTGTTTATTTCCAACACGGATACAAGTCAAAATTTTAAGTTGAATAATGTGTACACAAGTGATCAAATCTTCTAAATAATCACAACCACTTTTTTCAACAATACGTATACGTTCTTTTTCAATAATTTCATTGTTCCATTTGGGAACACGGGAAAGAAGATTCTGAAACGTCATTAAATATTTATTTGCCTCATCATTTTGAATGCAAATTTTCCACGACTCACTGAAGATAGAGCGAACTCCATCAACAATTAGTGGTGTGAAAATACTCACTAGTCTACTACACCACTCGTTCCTCGACTCATTCAAGTTGGAAATCACAAAGTCGTCCATTATTATTATATTGAACTAATACTTTTTATATCTTTATTCGAACGCAAGAATATATAATCAAATAAATATAACATTAACAATTGTTCCGACCTATATTCGGATTTAATTTTATGAAAACAAATTTGTGCTGATGCTAAAGAGTGTTGTTCTATTAATGATGAATTACATAACCATTTCATTATATCTAAACAAGAAAAACCGTTTTCGTATAGTTCATTTGCGAGACTTACAAAATGTGAATGTTCGTACTCGTGGTCGAATATATGCAACATTTTTTCATTGAACCAATTGTAATGAATGTTATTTGTTTGAATGCGATGTTCTTGAATACGCAGTTGGTGTAGATTCTGTATATTTCCATTTTCATCAACAGTTTCGGGTATGTAAATTTCACAAAATCGCGATAATATGGGAATCATCAATCGCTGTTTATTTTCGACTACAACAAAAAATCGTGTATTATGACTAAATTGTTCAATACAACGTCTTAGTGCTGATTGTGCATCACTTGTTAGGAATTCAGCATTAAATAATACAATTGATTTGAAATAGATATTTTCGTTGAGTTGAATATTTGTCTTGGCAAAAAATTTCAAATCTTCACGTATAAACTTAATACCTTTACCATGAGCACAATTCACATACAATACATTTTTACGTATTTTGTTCTTATCGTGATCATAAATCTTTTGAATGAAGTTTTTTAATATGGTTTTTTTTCCTGTTCCACAGTTACCATGAAAAATGATATGAGGTATTTTCTTTGTTTTTTGAAAATATTCAAGTTTTTCGTATATTTTATGATGTTGGTCCATTACATAATGATTACCTAATTGTTTATTTAACTTTGTTTAATAATATTTAATTGTTTGGTGAATAAAAACCTTTCTTCATTCATAGTTTTTCGGCATACGTTACAATGTAAACATGCAATTTCAACGTTATCATGATTATGACCATATGAATTATCGCGTCGCTCAATAGACCATTGTTTATTGTCGCGTACTAATTCATACAAGACCAATACTGGTTCTCGGCAATAATAACATGTATTTTTGCAGGAATGTAATAACTCAATCACTTTCGGAAATGTAATGAATTTTTCAGTATCATACAAGTGTTTTTTCATATCTTGTTGATGATATCCGTGTATTTTTGTTTTAATCTGGTTTTCGATAATTTTTTGAATATGTTGAATACGATCGTCAAATTCTATATGAGTTTCCAAACCAGAATACATATTTTGGATGTATTCCAATTGTTTCTCATTGGTTAATTCATCCTCATTAAAATCCCATTGTTTACGATGAGTCACTTTACGCTTTTCCTTCTTCTTGTTCTCAATTTTTTTGCATCCAGTAGTATTATCTATATCCGATAAAGTCTTTGTTTCAGGCAAAATAATACGTTTTACTTGTGAGTCCATTTACACAAAGAAGTTATATTAATAAAACAAGATAAACACATTAAAATATACTATATAGAAAAAGATGTCAATGCCTTTGAACGAAGACGAGTCTAACAACTTTATAAAAACGATTGAAGATGATAATGAGAAAACAAGTAAACTGAATCCAACCCCTACATGGAATAAACTAACAAAAATCAATAAAAAAAATAAATTATACCATTATGCGGAAATATATGCTGTGGAGAATAAGTATAATGCGAGTGACCTAAAGATGCTCAAAATGTTTTTCTTGAAAACATTGGATAAAGGTAAATTAAATAAGTTAAAAGAAGTTAATTATAATGTGGAAACACAGGAAATCGTATCAATTCCTGGATTATTCTTTAATCAAACAACTAAAAATTTTACTTTGCGTAATATGGACCCAAAACACGTATCTACATTGAAGTCATTACCTTCACCTAAAAACGCAAAAGTAAAAATTGAATAAAGAAAATATTATATTTCGAAACAATATAATAGGAACATTCTATCATATTGTAATTGGATAACACATCGAATATGGACGAAACAAATACTCATTCTGAAACGACAGATGCTGGTGAAAAAATTAGTATACAATTTAATCCCGACATTCGTAATTGGTTTGATAGTGATGTTCAAAATGATAACACAGAAATACTACAACCAAATTGGTTTGATAGATTCACAAACGACGAACAAATTGAATTAACCACGACTGTATGTGAATCTATTGATGAATATGTAAAAGATAACGCAATGGACATGCAGTCATCTACTTTTGTATCAGATATGTATTCTGAAGTGACCGAATTGATGATGGATACATGGAAAGAAGGAGATATATGCAACGATGATGACTATGATGACGTTCGTGAACTTGTTGAACAAACATACGAAAATTATAGTGATTATATGAAAATACCTAACTATTGCGAGTCATACAATGTATATAAGATTGACCAATTAACTTATGATGATAAACTACAATTGCTTCGAAAAATCACGGGTCTTCAAAATCAACATCAACCGTCACAAAAATCGGTAGAATGGTATGAGTTCAGACATAATCTCTTGAGCGCCAGTAATATTTGGAAGGCATTTGCAACACCGGCACAAGTAAACAGTCTAATTTATGAAAAATGCAAACCCATAAAAGAAATTATACATGACTATTCTTTCGTAAGTATGTCAAATTCTCTTCAATGGGGTATTAAATATGAATCGGTTACGTTAATGATATATGAAGACATGTATCAAACAAAGGTTGGAGATTTCGGATGTTTACAACATAAAGAACATAAATTTATTGGTGCATCACCTGACGGTATCAATGTGGAACATACCAATGCTCGTTTTGGACATATGGTAGAAATTAAAAATATAGTCAATCGTGAGATTACTGGCATACCTAAAAAAGAATATTGGATACAAACACAAATGCAAATGGAAGTATGCGAACTGGACAAATGTGACTTTGTAGAGACCCGTTTTAAAGAATACGAAAGTGACAATGCGTTTTACGAAGATACTTCCCACGAATACAAGGGAGTTATGCTTCAATTCGTGAACACCAAAATGCAAAATGGATTCCCAGTATATACTTATATGCCGTTGAATCGCGAACTAACGCGTGAATCTATTCAAGAATGGATTGAAGAACAAAAGAAAACACAGTCAAAAGAAGGGAATGCCCTCACTGGTATCATTTACTGGTATTTAGATGAATTCTCCTGTGTAATTATTGAACGTAATAAGAAATGGTATGAGGCGGTTTTGCCAAAAATAAAGGAAGTATGGGATACTATACTTAAAGAGCGCGAGGAAGGTTATGAACATAGAGCTCCCAAAAAGAGATCCCCAAGTATCGTGGTGGACACCGAAACTGGAGAAAGTCAGACACTTAATGAAAATGGCGAACCAACAAAGCGTGTTTGCTTAGTAAAATTGGAAGAATTTGAAGACCTAGATAAATAGATAGACCAGGCAATAAACTTATAAAAAGTATATAGACATATATTTTTTATATATTGTATATTCATAGATATTCACCTTATGTCGAATATTTCACACGATACCACTCCTAACATGGAAAAAGACGAGGAAATGCTGGTTACTAAGCGTGACGGTAATACAGAAGTGATTGCTTTTGATAAAATTTTAAAAAGAATCCGTACACTTGGAAATGAAGCAAACATAAAAATTAACTATACCTCGCTAGTAATGAAGGTTATCGACCAAATTTATAATAAAATATCTACTACAAAAATTGACGAATTGTCTGCTGAACAATGCGCATCCATGTCTACTATTCATCCAGATTATAATGTGTTAGCAGGTCGCATAGTGGTATCTAATCATCATAAAAATACATCAGATTCTTTTGTGAAAGTGATGAACAAACTATATTCTTTTAAAGACAAACATGGTGAACCCTCCCCACTTGTATCAAAAACTCTTTATGATGTGGTGAATGAACATGGAGAAGAACTAGAAAATATGATAGATTATAATAATGATTACTTGATAGATTATTTTGGATTTAAAACTTTGGAACGCGCATACTTGATGAAATTGGATGGAAAAATAGTGGAGCGTCCTCAGCATATGTGGTTGCGCGTGAGTATGGGTATTCACGGTAACAACCTAGATAAAATCAAAGAAACTTATCATTACATGTCAAACAAGTATTTTACGCATGCTACTCCTACTCTTTTCAATGCTGGTACTCCTCATCCTCAGTTATCTTCTTGTTATTTGATTGCTATGGAAAACGATAGCATTGACGGTATTTACAATACTCTCAAGGACTGCGCTCTTATTTCAAAGTGGGCAGGAGGCATTGGACTTCATATTCATAATGTGCGCGCATCTGGAAGTCACATTCGCGGAACAAATGGTTCATCTAATGGTATTGTCCCTATGTTGCGTGTCTATAATCACACCGCAAAATATGTTGACCAAGGTGGCGGTAAGCGTAATGGAAGTTTCGCTATGTATTTGGAACCTTGGCACGCTGATATTGAAGCATTCCTAGAAATGAGGAAAAATCATGGCGAAGAAGACTTACGTGCACGTGACTTATTCTATGCGTTATGGACTCCAGACCTTTTTATGGAACGCGTTAAAAGTGGCGGCGAATGGACGCTGATGTGTCCTGATGAATGTCCCGGTCTATCCGAAGTTTTCGGAGATGATTTCAAAACATTATACGAGAAATATGAAAGTGAAGGTAAGGGTAGGAAAACGATGAAGGCGCGTGATTTATGGTTTCAAGTGTTGGATGCTCAAATGGAAACTGGCACGCCATATTTGTTGTATAAAGATTCCGTAAACAAAAAGAGTAACCAGGCGAACTTGGGAACTATCAAATCGTCGAATTTGTGTTGCGAGATTACTGAGTATTCCAATTCCGAAGAAACCGCTGTATGTAACCTTGCCAGTATTGCTTTGCCTGCATTTATTAAGGATGTTGATGATAAACCTGTATTTGATTTTGAGAAGTTACACGAAGTTACCAAAGTTGTTACAAATAATCTAAACAATATTATTGACGTTAACTTTTATCCTACAGACAAAACCCGTAGAAGTAACATGCGTCATCGTCCCATTGGAATAGGTGTTCAAGGTCTTGCTGATGTGTTTTTCAAGATGAACATGGCATTCCATAGTGACGAGGCAAAGCAATTGAATAAAGATATTTTCGAGACGATGTATCACGCTGCATTGGAACAATCTAACGACATTGCGATTGACCGATTCAATATTATTAAGGAAAAACGTGACGATACAATTGTTGACAAACTCTTTAATGAATATGAAAAACCTCTTTTGGATATGATGAATCAAGAATGTTCGAGTATTGGAAGTTATAGTAGTTTTGTTGGTTCACCTATGTCCAAGGGCATTTTCCAGTTTGATATGTGGAAAGTGACCCCAAGTAATAGATACGATTGGAGCGCTCTTAAAGAAAGCATTATGAAATATGGAACACGTAACTCTCTTTTAATGGCACCCATGCCAACAGCATCTACATCGCAAATTCTAGGATATAATGAGTGCATTGAACCCATTACCAGTAATATTTACAGTAGACGCACCATTGCAGGTGAGTTCGTGCTAGCGAATAAGCATTTGATGAACGATTTGATAAAGTTGGAGTTGTGGAATGAGAAGTTGAAGAACAACATTGTCGCAAACAAGGGGTCAATTCAACATCTGGAAGTGATTCCATCAGAAATTCGCGATAAATACAAGACTGTTTGGGAAATGCCTATGCGCCATTTGATCGATATGGCAGCGGACCGTGGAGCGTATATTTGTCAAAGTCAGAGTCTGAACTTGTGGTTAGAAGACCCTAATTATTCCAACTTGACTTCTATGCATTTCTATTCTTGGTCTAAGGGTTTGAAGACAGGTATCTATTATTTGCGCCGTCGTGCAAGACATCAAGCACAACAATTTACTATTGAACCTGAAAAAGCGCAAGTGGTGAACCCTGTAGAAGACGTAGAAGATGAAATTTGCGAAATGTGCTCTGCATAATAAAATAATATATATTTAGTATATACCATTATATAGTAAATATGTCCAATTTTGTAGACCAATCGTTATTAATCAAAGAAACAGATAATGATACATATATGTTATTCTCATTAATACAAGAAAACAACAACATTATTTTAGATAGTAATAATGAAAAAAACAACAACATTATCAAAAAAATAAAGCAACTATTATTGGGTAAAGAAGATATGGTAAATATAGACTACACCAAATTTGATATTGAAGATATTGAAAATGATGTTGACCTTATTGATACATTTGTAGATGATATATATACTGTTGATTTTACAAATACTCTTCAAGAACTTATTGTAAATGGTGATTCCAATACAGACTTAAATACCATTTTCAGTTCAAAAAATCATATTTATTATGGGTTATTTTCATTAAATAACATACTTAATTACTTTCGTTATTGGGTATACAATTTATTTATAAAAGAAGAACATAATGAAGTATTATATGCATATGGTTTTACGACAATCAGTAAAGGGTTCCAACCAAATACTCAATTATTTATATTAAAAGATAATACTGCTGTATGGACGCCGACTGATTATTTTTTGATACAAAATATGTATGAAAGTACAAAAATAAGCGACAAACGAATTTGTTTTGTTATATTGAATTTATTAGTGAATGATAATTATTATTCTGAATATCCATTATTATTTGTATTACGTCAAAATCATACAGGTAATGAAACGTGCTATATAGAAAACAAATTTAAAGTATTAAAAGATATAATTTCAAACACTGAATCTGTCAATAAACATGTGGTATGTTATAATAAATATCCAGTAAAAATAATAGAAAAAAAATCCGACGCTTTAGACGAAGAATCGTATATTGCACCGTCAAATTCGTATCGTTTTGCATTCATATCGCATGGAAAAATAGATGTCAATGTAGATGAAATAGAAAATAGAAACAATTACAAACAATATATATATCCTTTTAAAAATATTCAATATTTTGTACAACCGAATTGTACGTTATCGCTGGGAAGCGATATTGACGGAAGAGAACAAACTATGATGAGTGTATGTTATGATAATGTATCTTCTTTACAACCAGAAATTCCTATCAATAATAAATTGACTACATTACCCATGATATTTTATGGCCCAAGAGAAAGTGACCCATCAACAAGAGCAGAGTCTTTTGGATTATATGATTGTCAAAGCAGAACAAAAATAAAATTAAACAATGAAATTTTTGGACTAAATAATGAACGTCAACGAGAGTTTGATTACATTTTTAAAGTAGTATTCAATTATTGTCTGAATAACAATATTCCATTCGAGGATGTTGAAATAAAAATATTTGCTTGTCGTACTTGCTGCACAAAAACAAATATACAGTCAATGACAATAGAAGGAGGTGAAAATAGAAAAATAAATGATACAGTTAGTTCAGCAAGCAATTTTGAATCAGTTAATCAAACTAATTTTTTTAAATATTTAATTAAAGATGCTATTTCTTGTGATTATCCTAAAAAGGGCGGAAAAAAGAAAGTAAAGGTGACTCGACGTAGCAAAAAGAAAACTAAAAAAAATAAAACACGCAAACATAAAAATGTACACAAATACAAATAATTATTGGTTTGATACTATTATCCACTATTATCAAACTCCCAATGAATCATCAACTCTGTCGTGTCTCATCTTCAAATAACATTGTAAACACACTAATACATCCATCATTGAATTATGTAGTCCGTCTACTTCTTTGTTATCGAATAAGTGCTTATATAACTCAATCAATTTGGGCGCCTTTTTATAAGCACGACCTCCTTCAAACTTAGAAGGCACCACAATATTACATACTTCTTTGCCTTTATACATTGTACAATAGTGCCGAATATTTTTACTCTTTTCAAAGAAATTGTTGAACAATGCCAAACATTCAGGATGATTTGTTTGAATTACTTTACGATGACGTTCCATTTCTACCAATATCATCTGTTTATCAAATGATAGATTGTGTGCGATAATAGTGTTGCAATTTGAATAATGTTTATAAAATAGTTTAAGAGCTGTAATTATATCTATTCCACCATTAAGTTTTTCACGGGTAACACCAGTTAAGTTTTTTACAACATCTGAAATAGGAATACTTTGGTCAATGTTTATATAAGAGTTGAAACGATATATTTCTGTTTGTTTTTCGGTATCATATACAATATAACTCAATTGAGTAATGTAGGGGTAGTTTTTAATGTCATAAGAGTCTATTCCCTTAGGAAGCAAACCGGTAGTCTCGGTGTCGAAAATTAGAACGTAATTGTTGGTTTCCATGATGATTATTTGTAAGATAGTGTAAACGCGCAAAATACAATCAATTTTCTATAAAATTTTATTGGTATTGATGAAAAAATCAAATAAAGATAAATCAAATATGTTTATAAAACAGTATGTCCCATAATGGAATTCGTCAGTTACAAGCAATATGTCATACAAAGGAATACCCATACCCTCATATACGTTCTTATGAACCTGGCTCGGCGAGTATGGTAGAATTCCGCGGAAAATATTATTTGAATACACGATATGTAAATTATTGGTATACCTCGGAAGGACATTTTGCGGTAAATGATGTAATCGGAAACTTCAAAACGAAAAATATGGTGAGTGAATTAGATGCTGATTTGATTCCTACAGAATATCATGAAATGGATGAATCAACTATTGGGTTTGAAAATAAATGGTCACGTTGTTATGGTTTGGAAGATATACGTTTGTTTGTGTATCGCGACATATTGTATTATTTAGCAACGAATGTGAATTATACAAATGATTCTGTAAATAGTATGGTCATGGGGGAATATGACCCAATACAACGAGTATACAAGAATAGTCATTTTTTACATTCACCATATAAACGTGCTATGCAGAAGAACTGGATACCCCTGGTCTGGAAAGATGAATTATGGTTTATTTATCGTTGGTTTCCTTTGGAAATAGGGAAATTAGATGAAACTCATACATTAGTTATACACAAAACATTTCCTATTCAAGAACCGGCGTTTCGTAATATTCGTGGGTCAACAGGTTTTGTTGAATATGGCGAATATTTAGTAGGAATCGTTCATTATTCTTTGGACGGAACTCCACGTAAGTATTTTCACAAGTTCGTTGCTTTGGATAAACACAGTTTGGAACCCAAAATGTATAGTGATGATTTTTATTTTTGTAAAATAGGCGTGGAATTTTGTTTGAGTTTAGCAATTGTGAAGGGAGAATATGTATGCTGGATTTCGCAAATGGACCGTGACCCATTGATGGTAAAATTAGATATGGAGAAAATAAACTTTGCACATACATTTCAATCATAATAAAATATGGGATTATTGTATAATACAAATTCATAATGAACGTTGGTAAACCTCATTACACTTTTATTTTAGAGAACGATAACAAGCATATTGCAGAAATTAAAACCCCTACTGACAATATTAAAAAACTCGGTGATAAGAATTTGAAAGACTTGGAACTGAATGATGAAAACATTGAAACCATCAAAACTCACTTCCAGGAAAAGATAAAGAATTTGGAGCAAGAGAAAGCTGATAAGGAAAAGGCCGCTGCCGAGGCTGCCCAAAAAGCCGCTGATGATGCTGCTTCTAAGGCCAAGGCGGATGAAGTCAAATCTGCTGAAGAGTCAGTTGTAGAAGAGTCAGTTGTAGAAGAGCCAGTTGCAGAAGAGCCAGTTGCAGAAGAGCCAGTTGCAGAAGAGCCAGTTGTAGAAGAGCCAGTTGTAGAAGGCGGTCCTACTCTTGAAGAGAGAACTGCTGCCAGAAAAGAAAAAGATCAGGAGGAGTCTATTGGTCTCGCAGGAATGGGTATTACTGCCGGAGGAAAGAAACGCAAAACTCAAAAGAAGCGTAGAACCAGACGCAGTCGCAAGAACAAGAGAAAGACTTCCAAAAAGTAATTTTAGCAATAGTTCATAAATAAGTTATGATATAGACGATAACTTATGTATGTGTATAATATAAGGACTTATGCCACTAAAAAGAAATACTAAAAAGAATAAAAAACAACAAAAAGGAAAAAAACAGAAAAATACTACTTTCAAAAAAGGCGGGGCATTAAAAACCTTAGTAGAAATAATAAACGAAAAACTTACGGATGAGTTAGTTCAACAGTTAGTCGATAACCCAAACGATAAATATTATATTTTGTTAAATTTTTGTGATGATAATCGTATTGTTGTAAATACAGGGGTATTACTTTCACCTATTTACTCAGCACCTGAAGAAGGATATGAAATATACAATAATAAGTTGACTATTCCAGAAGATTTTGAAAAAGGTAAATTAATGAAAATAATTGTGTATGCGAACGAGAATGGTATACAATACAATACAATCGTAGAACATGATGAAAACATTCAACTTCACAGTTGTAAACCGGAGATATTACCGATTCTTTACAGTGTTCCTGAAATTACTGCACCTTCGGATATAATCAGTTCTTCTGAATTGAGTTCAGAAATGATTGAACCATTGCCAGAAGACGAAGAATTACCAGATGTATTGCGTGAGTCTATACCATATGATGAAGACTTAACTTTACCGAATGATGTGGTTGAACAAGCACCGGTCATGGACGCTTTACAAGTGGAAGACTTAGAAGATGTTACCAATGATATTGTAAAAACAAGCGTAAGTGAACCTACTGATGACCGAAAAGAAATACAAGAAAAAATTAAAAAAGAAGAATTGAAAAATGTATCGGACAAACCAGAATTGAAAGATTTCAAAGACGATTTGAGTTTATTGAAGAAAAACGCCAAAGATAAGTCAGTGTTAAGGTCCCGTGAAGAAGGTGATGTAGATACAAGTGAAAAGAAAATAGATTTCAGAGAATTAGCGAAGGAGAGAAAAGAGGAAAAAGAAGCAAAGAAAAAACAACAAGAAAATATAGATAAGTTGGCACATGAGGCACGTGTAAGAGCAGAGGAAGAATTAAGAAAAAAACAAGAAGAAGAAATGATGTTTGAAAACGATGATGAAGACGATGATACAATTTTTGAAAAAGTTGATGATAAAAAAGCACAATTTGAAGATATGGCGACTATTATTGAACATACCGTTAGTGAATTAACTAAGATATACAATGGTAAGTCACCCTACAGAGATGATAAATCATATCAGCCTCTTTTGAATCTTATTGATGGTAAATATCAAACCATGATCGAACATATCCCAAAAATGAATATAGATGAGACAGATAAGAATGTCCTATTAACCGTGTTACAAAATAACCATGAAAGATTGTTTATACGCGGTAAACATGATAGCAAACTCAAGGTGTTTGAACGTAATTTTAAAGACAAAATTAAAGATAGTATAGAGATATTGACAAGTCTAAGGAATTATTTTGAAACATCCGACAAACAATACTTGAACAATTTTGGAAAATTAGGTACAGGACATCGGGATTACACAGAAAAGTTAGGTGGTAAGAAAACACGTAAAAATCGTCGCAAAACAAAACGTAGAAAAACGAAGAAGCGAACTTGAACATAAATATTTGAAAACAAATTACCTACATAAAGTAATTTGTTTGTATATGTTATACTTGATTAATAAACAATGAGTAATACAATGGACAAAGAAACGAAATCTAATTTAGAAAAAGAAATCGTTACACAATTATTAGACCCAATTCAAAGCAAATATAATGACCTAATGAAAAAGAAACAAGAAGAAGAACGTATGACATTAGAAAAAATGGCGGAGGAAGGAGAAAAAAGTACTGATTTACCTGAACCGCCATTAGAGACATTAACTCTTCCTCCGAACGTACCAATAGATGAACAAATAGATACAGATAATGAAACTGAAACAGATAATGGAACAGTAGATGATACTCAAACAGTAGATGATACTCAAATAGTAGATGATACTTGGACTGAAACAGGAACTGAAATTGGTACTGAGGGCAAGACCGAATCCGAAATGGGCACTGAAGATGGCCAAGAAGACGATGACGAAGAAGATATTTGGAGAGATACAGAAGGCGAAGCAGCAACTAAGATACAACAAGCTTGGCGTAAGAAACAAAAAGAAGAACCTATTGTGAAAAAAGATGAGGATAATGAATTAAAAGACACCCCCGATGAACTTGATAAATCAGTTGATTTATCTGAGAAAAAGAAGCCTGATTTAACTAAAGCAGCAGCAGCATTACAACAACTTATTGGTAAAACCACAAAGGCAGATATAGACAAACTCAATTCACAAATACAACAAAACGAAAACGCAGAATCATTGATGTCTATTCTTCCATTATTAGTTCAAGAACAAAAATTACAACAAGAAATTAGTGATGAAGAAAAGAAAGCAACAAAAACGGAGAAAAAAATGAAAACAGAGCAACAGAAATTAGATACCAGTGTCAAAAAAGTTGATACACAAATAAGCGAAAATGTAAACATTCAATCATTGTTGTCTATTCTTCCATTATTAGTCCAAAAACAGAAATTAGAAAAAGAAATTAGCGACGAAGAAAAGAAAATAAGAAAGGTTGAAAAAGAAATGAAAAAAGAGCAAAAGAAATTAGACACAGACATCAAAAGTATTGATACGCAAATTAGCGAAACAGAAAATATTCAATCATTATTGTCTATTCTTCCATTATTAGCTCAAAAACAGAAATTAGAAGAAGTTATTCAAACAGAAACCAAACAAATAGAAGCACATATGAAAGAAGAAGAATCAAGACACAGGCAACTGGAAAAAGACATTGTTCAAATTGAAAAAGATGAAGAACAACAAAAGATCCTACAAAAACTCATTGCTATTTTACCTTTGTTAGTGAAACAACAAACCTTACATAATGAGATCCATCCTCAGAAAGGATTGGCTGATTTGGGCAAGGATTTACAAAATATGTTCAGTAATGCACGAGGTATGCTTCCATCTATGCCAAAAATGCCTAACATGTGCGACATGGACGTATCTGGGTCTGCTTCCAGAGCATTATCTGGATTGACTACCTATTTAAGTGGAGTCTATCAAGATATGTTTGAACCTTATAATGAGGAACTACTTTCTCATCGTCCACCTGAACAATTAGGTGAATTAGATAAAGAACAGAGAGAAAACTTCAAATACCTTGGCAAATTCACAATGGATATGGATATAGGAGACCAACCCTTCAAACAAGTCGCCCATTTGTATTATAATTTCAAGGATAATATGTTCCATACCGAAATGGAGTTAGATGATATCTTAGCCGTAGATAAGGAAATGGAGAAACAAATTGGAATAGACCCATCCAAATACCCACATGGCGCGGTTGCTATAATCGGCGAAAATCCTGAAATATTGGCTCGTGCTATTGGCAAAGATGACCCTACATATCAACAAAAATTACAACAAATTAAGCAATCATTAGAACAAGGTATGATGGGTCCCATGATGCCCATGGCAGTTGCTCAACCAGTAGATACACAAAAAGGAACAATAGCGGTAGAAGATAAGTAAACCTACCATAAATAACATTTTTCATAAAAACAATTAAACACTTTTTATGAAAACTATCAAACAAAAATAATCATGAAACCTGAACAATTAATTATGGCGCATATCGAATTACCTGTAAGAATTATTGATAACATGGTGGAACCAATGCAAGAATATTTACATATATCATTTACCCAATGTGAAACTTTACCTGAACGTACTGACTGTGATTTACAAACCGCTTTATCAGATAAAATACAAGAATATTTACATGAGCAAAATCAGTTTGATGAATCAGACCCGATTGAACAACACAACGAGTCTAACGAGATAGTTCAAGATATAGATGAAAAGTTAGAAAAAGAACCAACCATATTTCAAGACGAACCGATTGATAATACTTCTCAGTATATAACTTTAGAAGAATTATCGAATAAAAAGAAGGCGATTCACCATAAACATTCCACTTTTAAAAAGCGTCCTAAAAATATGCATAATCTTACTTGTAAATTGCGATTTATTTCATAGGATAAGGACGTTGGTCTTTTTCAACAATCAACGGTTCTGGGATAACAACGGCAAGTCGGTCAATCATATTCAGTGACTTTACATCATGAAATTTCGGCTGAACTTCTTTTTGTGGGTTCACTAAATTCGTAGACCCAATTCCGAACAACTGGGATTCAATATCACATGCATTACTCGATAGATTTTCGGAAGCCATGCGTCCCATCAGTAAACCGTCTCCGGCAAAATGATTAGTAGGTGCTTTTCCGGATTGCTCATAAGTCATGTAATTAGATGCGTTTGTGTAACTACGGATTTCATGCTGATAATCACCAATCGAATTCTTATTTCTGGTCGATGACATTATTTATATAGTGTATATATTTTATTTATATAAAAATTGAGTTTATATAAACACTAAATCAAGATTCTATTTAGTAAGGAAATATTATATAATAAATATGTATAATCATGAATTTTTTAATGCGTCCTAGACCTAACTTGAAGGCACAAGCTGCCGCTCGTCAAGCCGCCGC